>Ga0209166_10000251_pt1 | contig 68920 bp, 60 predicted proteins | sample Coa_R1_3_FD_187151 | JGI IMG/M metagenome (GOLD analysis project Ga0209166, IMG submission 187151) | Surface soil microbial communities from Centralia Pennsylvania, which are recovering from an underground coalmine fire - Coalmine... | ecosystem: Environmental > Terrestrial > Soil >...
GCTTTAAGAACAATGTGGTCGAGATCGCTGGAGATTGTTTCCCGTTTTCCCGCCTGGTTCTGTGCCTTTGCCAGAGCGGTGCTGGCCGTACTCGGTTTCTGCGGTTCGCTCTCGCACACCAGGCGCGCAACTTCCTGCGGCGTCTTCTCTGCTGTCTTGTAAGGCTTCTGACCCGTCAGCAGTTCATAAAGCAACACACCCAGCGAGTAGATATCCGTGGCCGTGGTGAGAACTTTGCCCTGGACCTGCTCCGGGCTGGCATACTCGGGCGTCATGGGATTGAGGTTGGTGAGCGTATGCTCCCCAACCCCTCCGGTGGCGGAGCTATCCACAATCTTGGCGATACCAAAATCCAGCAGCTTGGGAGCGCCGTCTTTTGCGACCAGAATGTTGGAAGGCTTGATGTCGCGATGGACTACCAGGCGCTGATGGGCGTAGTGCACCGCCGAACAAATCTGCCGGAACAGCGCCAGCCGCTGCCTGATGTTCAGGTTTTGGCTCTTGCAGTCATCGGTGATGCGAGCGCCCTCGATGTACTCCATCACGATGTAGGGCTGGCCGCCGGCGGTGATTCCGCCATCGAGCAGTCGCGCAATATGAGGATGCTCGAGCAGCGCCAGGATCTGGCGCTCGGTGCGAAGCCGCTTCAGCAATTCCGGATCGTGCAGGCCAGCCCGCACCAGCTTGACCGCAACCACCTGCGTAAACTGTTGGTCATCGCGCTCGGCGCGGTAGACCGTACCCATGCCGCCGTCGCCGATGCGCTCCACCAGCTTGTAGGTCCCCACACGCGTTCCCAGTAGCGTGTCGTCAAAGCCTTCGGGCAAGTCGAATTTGCCCGCGCGCGGCTCGATGCATTTTTCTGCGGCGCGGTAAGCTGTAAGCAACTCCTCGACTTCTTTTCTGATTTCCGGAGAACCGGCGCAACACTGCTCCACGTAGGCGGCCTGCCGCTCGGGGGGAAGTTCCAGGGCGGAGGCGAGAATGTCTTCTACCGTCTTCCAGTGCGCCGGGTTCACGCCTCCGCCTTCTGTGACATGTCGCGATAAAGCCAGGCTTTGGCGACAGACCACTCCCGCTTGACCGTGGCCGGTGAGATGCCGAGCACTTCGGCAACTTCGGGCACAGGAAGTCCGACGAAGAAGCGCAGCTCCACGATCTTGCATTTCTTCTCGTCGAAGGAGGCCAAGGCGCTGAGAGACTCGTCGAGGGCCACGAGGTTAAGGTCCTCGGAGGCGGAGATCGTGAGGGCGTCGTCCAGCGAAACCGGGTTTTTCATCATCCGGCGCTTCTCGGACTGCTTCTGGCGGGCGTGGTCCACCAGGATGCGCCGCATCATCTGGGCGGCAACTCCGAAAAATTGCGAGCGGTTGGCCCATTGGGCGCTGCGCTGATCCACCAGACGCAGATACGCCTCGTTCACCAGGGCTGTGGGTTGCAGAGTATGGCCTTCACGCTCGTGGCTCAGGTAGTGCCGGGCCAAGCGGCGCAACTCGTCGTAAACGATGGGCATGAGCTGGTCAAGGGCAGCGCGGTCGCCCGCTTGCCAGCGCTGTAGTAAGTGCGTGATTTCATTGGGACTTTCCGCCATGTTTTGAGCCGGAGTGGCCCGTATTTTAGCACCGATTCTCGAGACACATCCCATCAAATCCAGCGCATCATCAACCAGTAGTGAATCCACGATGCACTTCGCTTCCCTGAGCAGAAGGCCATCCGCACCCCCGCCCTGCGGCCATCTGCCCAGATTGGGAAATCTGCCTCCATTTGAGCCGCTTTCCGCTCAGATTCCGCGTTACTAAGTGAGGGTAAAGCCGCCCAAATCTACCTGTGCCGGAGCGGCGGCTTAACAGCAGCCCGATCAACAAGAATTTAAGGAGGTGTCGCAATGATGCATTCTCGCTGTTTCCTGTTTTCGGCGGTCTTGGCCTTCTTCACCACGGCGGCGTGGGCCGGACCGTACACCACACTCAAAGATCAAATCGTGCAGCCGATTCCGCTGGTTTACTTCGAAATTACTTTCGACGGGATCAACACGACAGGATCCCTGGCGTTTCGTACCCTGGACGAGAATACTGGCGCCTTTACGGCGGAGTACACCGCCAGCCGTGATCTGCATAAAACCCCGGTTAGCGGACAATTCGACTCCGCGACTCTTGGCCGTTACACATTTAATTTCGACCTGCCGCTTCCGTCGCAACCCGTGCGGCAGCACAATATTGTGCTGCCGGCAACAATAGACCGGTTTACCGGCGCACTGCGCGTCAACGGAACTGGAGATAAGGAAATGTTCATGGCGGGCACCGTTTCAGAGACCCTGGGCTCCTACCTCCAGACAGGGACGCGCCCATTCAGCGCACTGGATTCGCGCGTTGAAGCAGTAGCGCCCTGAGCCATTTTTGACGCGCATTCCGCGTTATTAACAGAGGAGGAAACATGACCAACAATCAAAATATGGCAAGTGGTAATTGCCGCCGCGCATTCAGGAGAGCGCTGCGGGTCGCAATGCGCACGCTGGCAGCGGCCGCCTGTGCAATGGCGCTCGCAAGCACTGCCTTGGCAGGAACTTTCAAGGTGGCGTTCAACGGCCCGCAGCCGGTGCAGAGCGCAAACGCTCCAGCAACGGTCATTGACAACCAAAGCATTGTGCCGGTGGTGACGCGTAGTATCGATGAGGCCGGCAGGCGTCCGTTTCAGCAGGAGCTTGCTTGCGACATTGCCGCCGGATCGGACTCTAATAGTTGCACGGCGACATTTGTAGTTCCCATGGGAGAGGAAGTTGTGATCGAGTACGTGAATGTCTACGGCAATTTCATGCTGGGAGCACAGCCGGCCGTCTATCAGTTGTTCACGCTTGTCGGAGGAAATAATGCGCTTTACGAATTCTTTCCCGGACAGCCCTTAGGGTTCGCAGGGCAATTTACGGGAAGCCAAATGGTGCATATCTCCGCCGATCCCGGCTCCACCATTCGGTTCAACGGCTGGCAGACATCGACTGTGGGGAACGGCAGTTTGCACATGATTCTCTCCGGTTACACGGTGAGCCTGCCGTAATTCAGTAATAACAGGGTCGGCACGTTTCGCGCCGTCACACCTGCCTGTATCCCGGCGTGCCCAGCGTGAGTGCTGACCCTCTCCTCCAGTTTCCCTTAATGGAAATTTTCCCGAACTTGAGCCGCTTTCCGCTGCAATTCCGCGTTACTGAATGAAAGCAAACAAACGGCAAGCCAAACTGGAGGCCACTCATGGTCGGGGCACATCTTCGAGTATTTTTTCTGCTGTTTTTCTTATCCACGGTCATTTATATCCACGCGCAGCAGCCATTGCAGATGGCCAGCCTGCAGCCTGGGCGTGCGCTGGTCTGGCAGCGCACTTCTCCCAGCGCGGAAAAACCGGATGGGCCCGTGCTCTACCAGATCCTCTTCCGCTCGAGCGCCCACATCGGCTCCATTCCCAAAATCGGCCCCTCGTACACCCTGGTGGATTCCGGGCTCTTGCTCGATAACAGCGGCAACCTGGTCATCGGCGGCTTGACCATCAACGGAAGCACTGGAGTGGTAACCTTTCCCGCGCAGCAGAGCTCGGGCAACAGCACACAGGATTTCTGGAGCCTGGGCGGGAATACCGGCACTACGCCGGGAACCAACCGGCTGGGAACCAATGACAATCAGCCCTTCGAGCTGTGGGTTAACGGCAGCCGCGCCTTCCGCATTGAGCCGCAGACTGACAACTTCATTGCGTTTGGCCCCGCACCCAATGTGATTGGAGGCTCCAGTTTTAACGCAGTAACCAACGGAGCGGTCGGCGCCACCATCGCCGGTGGTGGTAGCGCCAACGCTAACAAGGTCAGCGGTAATTTCGGCAGCGTGGGCGGCGGCGCGCTCAACACCGCCAGCGGCAACTTTTCCGCCGTGGGTGGAGGCTACAGCAACACCGCCAGCGGCAGCAATGCAACCGTGGCAGGGGGCGGCGGCGCGAGCTTCACCTTTGGCAACACCGCCAGCGGCAACTATGCAACCGTAGGTGGAGGCAGCAAGAACACCGCCAGCGGCGCCGGTTCCGCCGTGGCCGGAGGGGGATTCAATAACGCCAGCGGTAACTACTCCTTCATCGCCGCAGGGCAACACAACACCACCGGCAACCCCGCCTCTCCGGGGACTGCCGGCCAAGGAGCCTTTGCCGCCGGGCAGTACGCGAGCGCCGACCAGGACGGATGCTTCGCCTGGGGCGACAACTCCACGACAACGCCCACCACCTGTGGAGCGGTCAATCGCTTTGTGGTGCGGGCGGCGGGCGGCGCGCAATTTTCCAACGGAGTGAACGTTGATACCAGCGGCGCCGACGGCGGAGGATTTAGTAATAACAATGCCGCGAACCTGCTGGTCTTTGGTGGCACTTCCGGCGAAGCTATTGGATCGCAGCGCGCCAGCGGTCCAGGCACGAACCAGTATGGCCTGGATTTTTACACCAACGGTTTCGATCGCATGTTCATAGACTTGGGCGGCACCGTGCACGTGGTGGGCAACCTCACCAAGGGCGGCGGCTCGTTTCAGATTGACCATCCCCTCGACCCGGCCAACAAATATCTTTCACACTCCTTCGTCGAGTCTCCGGACATGATGAACATCTACAACGGCAACATCACCACCGACGCGCGCGGCACCGCCACCGTACTCTTGCCCGACTGGTTCGAGGCCCTCAACCGGGACTTCCGCTATCAGTTGACGGTCATCGGAGAGTTCGCCCAGGCCATCATCGCCCGCGAGGTCCAGCAGAACCGCTTCACCATCAGGACCAACCGCCCGCACGTGAAGGTGAGCTGGCAGGTGACCGGCATCCGGCACGATGCCTACGCCAACGCCCACCGTATTCAGGTAGAAGAAGACAAGGGCGACAAGCGTGGCACCTATCTGCATCCGGAATTGTTCAAGACTTCCGCCGTGGCGGCGGGAGGAAGGCCGTAGCGTGAGTTTTTCGCTGCGTGAGTGCCGCTTTGGGTAGAACTCCCTGACATTGCAATTCAGTCCGAAGCATTGTCGGGGTCCCGCTCTCCGCGCCATGCCGATGCGTTGCTGGAACGTGCTATCGGAGATCGTCACGCTGCCGTTCAGAGCGCCGCCTGCGCCACCCGCGCTGTTGTTGCTGAAGAAGCTGCTGGTGACAACTGAGGTTCCCTCCACCGCCCCGCCAGCGCTGCCGTCGCGCCGCTGCAGCCGTCCACATTCGCATTGGCGGCGGGTGGTGCGGTTGGCGGCGGCGGGACCTTTAGCGGCGTCACCTTTACGAATAAACGGCGGCCTCACTTCTCAGGGACATAATCTCGTCGGCATTGGCTGCGGGCCCTGTTGATCCGGTGTTGGGTGTGCCAATAAAGATAAAGGCGGCTTGGGGCCGCCTTTGTTGTCTTGCAAACTTGAAAACGCTTAGAGAGCTTGAACGTTCTCTGCCTGCCAGCCTTTGGGTCCCTTGATGACGTTAAACTGCACGGCTTGGCCTTCCTTCAGACTGCGGAAGCCTTCGTTTTGAATGGCGGAATAGTGTACGAATACATCTTCGCCATTCTGACGGATGTTTCTTCGTGTCTTTTTACATTCTTCAAGCCTGGTGATACAATTTTTGTCTCTTCCCAAAGACCAGGGCCAAAACTTGCAGCTAAATGGAGGCTTCCATGCATTGGGCTTCTCGCTTTATGTTTGTGTTTCTCTGTTCGTTGGTAACCATCGCTAATATCCATGCGCAGCAAGCAGTGCAAATCGCCGGCCTGCAAGCCAATCCGGAATTGCGCTGGCAGCGCACCTCACCTACGCCGCCGCAGCCCGATGGGCCTGTGCTCTATCAGCTTCTGTTTACCGCCAGCGGGACGCCGGGCACGGTACCGGCCTTCGACACCAATCCGCGCCATCTCACCAATTCGCCGATCACGGTAAACGGCAGCAACGTGGTCATCGGCGGAGGCAGCGGACTCACTATTAATGGCGGCAGCGGCGTCATGACCTTCGCCAACGGTCAGACCTTTCCTGCCTCGGGATTGCCCAACCTCGGGGGTGAGGTCACCGGACCTCCGGGGACCACGGTAGTCTCCAATGCAGTTTCAACCAACACAGCCAACGCGATCGTGCGGCGCGACGGTTCCGGCAACTTCCTGGCCGGAACGGTTACGCTGAACGGCAACCTGGCGTTGCCGAACACCACATCCGCCACGGTCGGTGTGCTGACTCTGGGAGGCACCCCGTTCCTGCACAACTTTGGCACCTTCAGCACGTTCCTGGGCGCATCGGCCGGGAATTTCACCATGAGCGGCGGCTACAATTCCGGCTTTGGCTCGGGTGCACTCAGTTCCAACACGAGCGGCAGCTTTAACTCCGCCTTTGGTTCGGGCACTATGATTTTCAATACCATAGGCTCTTCCAACACCGCTTTTGGCTATAACACCCTCTTCATGAACACGAGCGCCAACTTCAATACTGCCTTCGGCACCGCTGCAATGTTCTACACGACAACAGGTTCGAACAATGATGCTTTTGGCAACCGTGCCCTGCTCTTGAACACCACCGGAGCGAGCAACTCTGCGTTTGGCGATAACGCGCTGACATCGAATACCACAGCCAGTAATAACTCGGCCTTCGGCAACGTAGCTCTCGGCGCCAACACCTCGGGAGTCAACAACGCCGCCTTTGGCGCCGCTGCGCTCAGTGGCAGTACCACCGGCTCCAACAACTCCGCCTTCGGCACCAACTCGCTACGACTGAAGACTTCGGGCGACGGCAACACGGCGGTCGGCTTCCTGGCGCTTGGCACCCTGGCCACCGGAAGTTTCAACACCGCGATCGGCTTAGGAGCGGGCAACGCTCTCACGGGCGTCGAGTCGTACAACATCTACATTGGCAATAATGGCGTGGCTGGTGAATCCCGTGTCATCCGGATCGGCGATAATTCGCAGGGCGAGGCGTTTATCGCGGGCATAAGTGGAGCTACCGTCGCTACCGGCGTCCCGGTCCTGGTTGACAGCAGTGGCCGGTTGGGGACGACAACTTCTTCGCGGCGCTACAAGCAAGACATTGCCGACCTGGGTGGGGAGAGCGACATCCTGATGAAGCTCCGCCCGGTGGCGTTCTATTACAAGCCCGAACTCGATTCCACCCACACGCGCCAGTATGGGCTTGTCGCCGAAGAGGTCGCACAGATAGCCCCTGGCCTGGTAGTCTTCGACCAGGACGGAAAGCCCCAGACCGTGCGCTACCATTTCGTGAATGCCATGCTGCTGAATGAGGTGCAGAAGCAGCGGCGGATGATCGAAGCGCAGCAGAGCGAGAATGAAGCGCAGAAACAACAGATCCAGGCGATGCAGGAGCAAATGGAGGCGCTCCGCGAACAGAATTCACTGATGCAGCAGCAGATGAAAGCTGTAATGCTCAGGCTGGCTGCGGTGGAAAAGTCTGCACAATCGAGCACTGTGGAGGCCTTGGCCTTAAACAAATAGAAAGCAAGGCAGAAATTTCGATGGCGTGGGCAGCTCGCGCTTTTGCGAAGGGGAAAGTTTGAGCTTCGATCGCTCCATTACCTTATGTTTGAAACTCGAAACTGGAAACTGCCTTTTTTCCGACCAAAAAAGTAAAGGCGGCTTTTGGCCGCCTTTGTTGTCGTGCAAACCCGAAAACGTTTAGAGAGCTTGAACGTTCTCTGCCTGCCAGCCCTTGGGTCCCTTGATGACGTTGAACTGCACGGCTTGGCCTTCCTTCAGACTGCGGAAGCCTTCGTTTTGAATGGCGGAGTAGTGCACGAATACATCTTCGCCATTCTGACGGCTGATAAAACCATACCCCTTGGCGTCATTGAACCACTTTACTGTTCCTTGTTCCATTGTGTTGCATTTCCTTCTTGTTGATTTAGGCTGGATGAAGCAAAGGCTAGTGCAGGCAGGTGCGCTGAAAAGCGGTACTTCCATGTACTAAAACTTCGTTCCAAAGCAGCAATTTAGTATACATAACCGGGTACGGAAGGCAAACAGGAAATGATCGTCGGCACAGGGGTGGATATCACGGAAGTCCGGCGCGTGGCCGAGGCCCTGGAACGCTTTGGCGAGCGCTTTCTTCGCCGGGTTTTCACCCCGCGGGAGATCGAATATTGCAGCTCCAAGCGAAACAAAGTCGAACGCCTGGCCGCCCGCTTCGCCGCCAAAGAAGCCGCTTTGAAGGCCCTGGGCACCGGACTGCGCCACGGGATCACCTGGCAGCAGGTTGAGGTCAGCCGTCAGCCCGGGAAACGTCCGACTATCGCCTTTTCCGGCGTGGCCGCCCAGTATGCTGCCCGCCTCAAGGTGAAATACGTTTCTCTTTCGATGTCGCATACCGCCGAGCAAGCGATTGCCATGGTGATCCTGGAAAATTGAGTCATTGATTCATCGGGTCATTGGATCATTGAAGAATTGGGTAATCCGCGGCAGGCCGGAACAGGTCGGGTAATTGTGTAAATTGTGTAATTGGAGAATTTAGGCCAGTTTTGCGGCGAATTGATAGAATTGATGGTTTCGGCGATGGCATTTCACATAACCGATAGCATAATTGCCAAATTAGACAATTACACAATTACCCGATTACGCAATTACCCAATTATTCATGACCCAATCACAATTGCTTGAACCGCCCATCCAGACCTCTACCTCTAGCACTTCGAGAACCGCGCTCACGGCCGCCGTCGGCACCGTCAGCTTTGCCACCTTGCTGCTGGAGTTGGCCCTGACCCGGCTGTTTTCCGTGGTGCTGTTTTACCATTTTGCTTTTTTGGCCATCTCGGTTGCGCTGCTGGGGTTGGGTGCCGGCGGGGTTTTTGCCTATATCCGTCGCGAACAGCTCAAGCGGCACGCAACGGAATACCTGGCGCCGCGCATCGCGATGGCGAGCGCACTCATGATCATGGTGCTGTTGGAGGTGGTGCTGCGGGTCCCGGTCTCATTGCGCCTGGACTGGACCAACTTCCTGCGGCTCACGATCGTCTATCTGGTGGCCACCGTTCCCTTTTTCTTCACCGGACTGCTTTTTTCGCTGGTGTTCGCGCGCGAGCGGCAGCGCATCTCGCAGCTTTATGGCGCCGACCTGATGGGCGGGGCGCTGGCCTGTCTGGCGGTGGTCCTGCTGCTGAGCTGGATTGGCGGCCCCAACGCGATTTTGTTTGCCGCGATGGCCATGGCGGCAGCGGGGGCATTGTGGTCCCCGGCAAACAGGAAGAAGCCGCTGCTGCTGGCGTGCCTTCCCTTGCTCCTGATCATTATCAACATGGCGACTCACGGACGGGTGGCTGACATTGTGTATGCCAAGGGCATGCGGCGTTCGCGGGCGTGGACGGAATATTCCAAATGGAACGCCATCTCGCGCGTGGAGGTGGACCGCACCGGCGATTCCCGGACCATCGTGATTGATGCCGATGCTTCTACCTCGCTCATGCACGCTGACCCGGCGGTATGGCACGACCCCGAGTGGCAGAAGGACCTGATGTCGGCGGCCCCCTCGGCAGTCAATGCGCTGCGCCCGCATGGGGACTACGCCATCATCGGCCCCGGCGGCGGGGTGGACGTGCTGCGCGCGCTGGTGGGTGGCAGTCCCAGCGTGACCGCCATCGAGATCAATCCCATCATCGCCAACAACATCATGCGCGGCCGCTACGCCGATTACGCCTATCACCTGTATGAACGGCCGGAAGTCCACTTGCACGTCAGCGATGGCCGTTCGTTTATCCGCAATTCACAAGACCAGTACGATGTCTTGCAGATGACCCTGGTGGATACCTGGGCCTCGACCGCGGCCGGCGCATTCGCGCTGAGCGAGAACAATCTCTACACTGTGGAAGCCTTCCGCGAATATTTTGACCACCTCAAACCTGATGGCATGATTGCCATCACCCGCTGGGAGTTCAAAGAACCTCGGGAGGCACTGCGCGTGGTTTCTCAGGCGATAGAAGCTTTGCGCCAGATGGGTGTCGAGGACCCGAGAAACCACTTCATCGTAGTGGCTGATGGAGAGCTAAATACCGATGGAAGGCCGGTGACGGTGCTGGCCAAAAAGAGCCCGTTTACCCGCGAAGAAGTGAAGACTGTGCTGGCGCACATCAACGACACTGAAAATCTGCACCTGGTTCATGCCGCCCATCTGTTTGGGACGCCTGAGAACTACATTGGCAATTGCGGTGAGATTCCGTCGCCGACCGTTTGCTATCCGACTGAAGAGGCGCTCGGTCAAACCTCGTACGCTGCCCTGGAAGCGCGCAAGCCGTTTTCCCAGCTTATTGATGCAGATCCTGACATCACGATGACAAACCTCAAAGACCCGCCAACAGTCTCGTGGGGCGCGCGTGATGCCTTCATTGCGCAATATCCTTACAACATAAAGCCGGTCTCCGATAATGCCCCCTTCTTCTTCTTCACCTTCAGGACGGGCAGGCTGCTCCAGGGATTTCTTAATCCCCGCTCACATTTCGGTATTGATTGGAAGGTCAACCTGGGCGTGGCTGTGCTCTTCATGTTGCTGGGCATATCGGCGCTGGCGGTGTTGGCGTTCCTGGTTCTCCCCCTCGCCTTCCACACCAGCGCGCGAGTGGCGGGAGTGCGGCCGCTGCTCTACTTTATCGCTGTGGGACTGGGTTACATCCTGGTGGAAATCACGATGATCCAGCGCTTTGTGCTGTTTCTCGGGCACCCCACCTATGCGCTCACCGTGGTGGTTTTCCTGCTGATGCTGACCAGCGGCGCCGGCAGCCTGGCTGCCCGCCATTGGATCGCGGACTGGCGCAGGATCCGCTTTCCGCTCCTCTTCATTACGGCTGCCCTGACAGCCTATATTTTTGTGCTGCCCAGAATCCTGGTGGCATGGGTGGGCTGGCCGCTGGGTCTAAAGCTGCTGGTGAGCGCGGCCCTGCTGGCTCCGGTAGGATTTCTGATGGGCATGCCCTTCCCCACCGGATTACGCGCCCTGGAGAACACCGAAGCCGGGGCGATTGAGTGGGCCTGGGCTATGAACGCAGCCGCCTCGGTGTTGGGATCGGTGCTGGCCATGGTAATTGCCGTGCATTTTGGCATGGCCGCCACTTTGGCCTGTGGCGCATTGGCCTACCTGGCGGCAATGATGCTGGTAAGGGCGCTCCAGAGCAGGGCGCTGGCCTATTAATTCGCTGCTTACCTCTGTTAGCATGGTCTCATCAATCATCATTCAACAGCCAAGCGGCGCGTTCGTGTGAGTTCAAGATTTTTGGGCGAAGCGGGAGCAAGGGTGAGCTAAGTAGAAGGCCGGCAATATGTTATCATTCGCCCTTTCCCCTTGATTTCAGCAAAAGGCAGTAGATTTCGAACTTTTAGAATACTGAACCGGAAATATGCCTAGCCAAGCACAACTGCAATGGTCCCGTTTGCGGGTGGGGATCACCGTGATCGTAGCCATGATCACTCTGATCATTGTGATCTTTCTGATGTCTTCCAGCACCGGTTTCTTCACCAACCAAATCTACCTGAAGACATATTTCGACAATGCCGAAGGGCTGCGGCGGGGCGCTCCGGTGCGTCTGCAGGGCGTAGATATCGGGAACGTGACGCGCATTTCGGTAGACCCCAGCAAGCCTTCTACTCCGGTGGAAGTGATTATGAAAGTTAATACCCGCTACCGTGACTTCTTGCGTAAGGATTCAACCGCCGAGTTGAGCACGGCCGGTGTGCTGGGCGAAACTTATATCGATATTAACAGCTCCAAGGCCACGGGCCCGGTGGCCGCCGATGGAGACGTGCTGCAATCCCATAATCCTGCCGGCATCCAGAGCGCGATGCAAAACGTGGATGTGCTGGTGCGCCGGCTCGATCGCATCATGGCGGCGGTGGAAGAAGGCAAGGGCTCGATTGGCAAACTCATCAATGATCCTAGCCTGTTCAATCGCCTCAACACCACGCTCAGCGAAACGCAACAGATGGTGGGCGAAATCCACTCCGGCAAAGGCAGCATCGGCAAATTAATCGCCAGTGACGAGCTCTATAACAAAGCCAATGCCTCGGTGGATAAACTGAACAATATTATTGACGAAATCAACCAGGGCCAGGGCACGATCGGCAAATTCCTGAAGGACCCAACGCTTTATGACAACGCCAATAAAACCGTCGCCAAAGCGAACGCGCTGATGGATGACGTCAACCAGGGTAAAGGCGCTTTGGGCATGCTGGCTAAGAATGAGGAATTTGCCCGCAAACTTGACCGGACCATGACCAACCTCAATACGCTCACCACCAACCTCAATGAAGGCAAGGGAAGTATGGGCAAATTGTTCGTGGACCCCTCGCTCTACAACAACTCCGACAAGATGCTGGTGGAAACGCGCGGCCTGCTGCAGGCAATCCGGGAAAATCCCAAGAAATATCTGACCATTCATTTCAAGATTTTCTAAAGCTGGCGGGAAAGCCTGTAATACGAAGTGGAAGAGAGTCCAACCATCTGGACGCGAAGTTAGAACTCCTGTACCTTGGAGCACGTGAGTCATCCCTGCCACCAGTGCGGCGCCGAAGTTGGAGAAGGTAACCCGTTTTGCCGTCAATGCGGCGCTCCACAGATTCGCGTAGGTCATGGTGGCGAAGAGCCGCCTGCCCCTGAACTGGCGGGGACCAAGGGGCCAACCACCGGTCCAATCTCGACCCTGCCACCTTATGATTCCGGAAAGATCGGTATTAATCGGCGTCTTGCACGCAAGCAGGCAGCGCGGGCAGGCATACTTCTTGCAATTATTATCGTCTTGTCCTCTTTCTCTCCCTGGGTTCTTTTGTTGATTGCATTGCCCGGATTGCTCGCCGTCCAACTCTACTATCGCAATGGGCCGGGACAGAAAATTTCTCCCGGAGCGGGAGCGGGCATAGGCTTATTGACGGGATTGATCGGATTTCTTATTTTCAGCGTGCCGGCGCTTCCCTTAGCTTTGTGGTATGTGGTGCTGCATCCCGACCCGGAGCTCATGCAGCAATTTCGAACGCAGGTAGAAGCCGCCGCCCGCAGCAACCCTAATCCTCAGGCACAGCAGATCATGCAAAGTCTATTGACCCCCGGTGGTATGGTCTTTATCTGCATCGCAGGCTTCCTGTTTTTGCTGATTTTTACCCTGCTCCTGAGCGCCATTGGCGGGGCCATTGGGGCCAACCTCTCCAAACGCCGCTAAGGCAAGAATGAATTTTTGTTTCTGCGGCAAATTCATTTATGATTTCGGCGGCATGAAATCTCAAGGTACCGAACCCCGTCTGCGCGAAAAAGCGCAGCTCATGTCCGCCTCGGAAATTGAACGCACCCTGGTCCGCCTGGCACACGAGATCATGGAAAAGAACAACGGCGGACGAAACCTGGCGCTGGTGGGCGTCCGCAGAAGGGGCGTTCCCCTGGCGGAGCGCCTGGCAAAGCACATCCGGCAGATCGAGAAGTGCGACTTGCTGGTGGGCGCGCTGGACATCAGCTTCTATCGCGACGACCTTTCCACGGTGGCGCAACGCCCGGTGGTGCAACCCAGCGACATCGGATTCGACGTCAACGGAAAGAACATCATCCTGGTGGATGATGTGCTCTACACCGGCCGCACCACGCGCGCCGCGCTGGACGCGCTGTTTGACCGCGGCCGCCCGCAAAAGATACAGCTTTGCGTGCTGATCGATCGCGGCCATCGCGAGCTGCCCATCGAGGCCGCCTTCATTGGGCGCATGGTGCAGACCCGGAGCAACGAGGTCATCGAGGTCAAGCTGGAGGAGACCGATAAGATCGAGAAGGTCCTGCTGATGGAGAAGCCGGAGCCGGATACGCAGGAATGACCGCACCTGCCCTCACTCGACGGAACAGCATCAGCCGCTCACTCCTGGATATTGAACACCTGCCCACCGAGCGCATCATGGCGCTGCTCAAGCTGGCGCAGCGCATGCGGCCGGCAAAAACCAAACCCCTCTTGCGCGGCAAGACCGTTGCCCTGCTCTTCTACGAGACCAGCACACGCACCCGAGTTTCCTTTGAGCTGGCAGCCAAAAAATTGGGTGCCACGACGACGGTGATTACTGCCGCTGAATCCAGCATCCAAAAAGGCGAATCGCTGGTGGATACCGTCCGGACCCTGCGCGCGGCGGGCGCCGACGCGATTGTGATCCGGCATCCATCTTCCGGCGCTCCCAACCTGGCGGCGCGAAACCTGGATATCCCTGTCATCAATGCCGGCGATGGAATGCACGAACACCCTTCGCAGGCCCTGCTGGATGTATTTACGATCCTGCAGCACAAGAAAAAACTGCGCGGATTGCAGATAGCCATGATTGGCGACATCCTCCACAGCCGCGTAGCGCGTTCCAATATCCATCTGCTCAGCCGCCTGGGAGCCCAGGTTACGCTGTGCGGTCCTCCGGAGCTGGCCCCGGAAATTTGTGCCACCCTGGCGCCGGGAGTAACGGTGATCCGGCATATCGAGCCGGCCATCCGTGGGGCAGACGTAATCATGATGCTGCGCGTGCAGAAAGAGCGGCTTGCGGGTTTGCAGCTCAACGCGGAAGACTATGTTGCGCGCTACCAACTGAATGGGGAACGGTTGCGCCTGGCGAAACGGGATACGCTGGTGATGCATCCGGGACCGGCGATTCTCGGCATGGAGCTGACCAGCGATGTCGCCGATGGACCGCAGTCGGTGATTCTGGAGCAGGTAGCCAACGGCATACCCATGCGCATGGCGATTCTGGCGCAGGCGTTGGCCGGCAAGTAAAGCTAGACCTTATTTTTTCTGTAGTGAAGGACAGCATCGTTCAGCAAGATAACGCAAGATTCTTCGCGCCAAAAAACGGCGCTCAGAATGACAAGATGCAAGCAGAAATGGCAGAGATCATGCATTGTCAGGGCACGGATTTATCCGTGCCGTAACAGGTCCTATAAATATTGGGCTTTAGCCCCTGAGGGCGCTCCTTCCCAGACCAAGAGCATTTTGAAACCAGCTTTGGTTAAGACGGCATAAAGGCACAGATTGCGAAAGGACGTTGTTTCCATTTTGAAAACGCAGCGCAGCAAATCGCTCCTGATCCGCGGCGGCCGGGTGGTTGACCCGGCGCAGAAACTCGACGCCAATTACGATCTCCTGCTGCGCGACGGCAAGGTGGCTGAAATCGCTCCTGCAGGAAAAATCCGGGGAGGAGCGGATAAGACCTTCGACGCGCGCGGGCTGATCGTGGCTCCCGGATTCATAGATTTGCACGTACATCTGCGCGAACCAGGGCAATCGCACAAGGAAACCATTGCCGCCGGAACGGCAGCGGCTGCGGCAGGCGGTTTTACATCCATCTGCGCCATGCCGAACACCTCTCCAGTCAATGATTCCGTTGACATCACGCAGTGGATGCAGGCCGAAGAACGCGGCGCAGTGGTAAACGTCTTCCCCATTGCCGCGGCTACGGTGGGCAGCCTGGGCCAACAACTCACCGACTTCAAGGCGTTGAAGCGAGCAGGCGCAGTGGCAGTGACCGATGATGGCAGGCCCATCCTCGATGACGCGATCATGCGCGAGGCACTGCAGTCGGGAGCTGTGCTGGGTATGCCGGTGATCCAGCATGCGGAAGATACTCGCCAGACCCAGGGTTGCGTGATGAATGCCGGTGCTGCCGCCGTGCGGTTGGGCCTGCGTGGAATGCCGGCGGAGGCGGAAGCCAATGTTGTGGAGCGCGATATTCGGCTGGCGGCACAGACTAAGGCTCACTTGCATGTTGCCCACATCTCCACACTGGCAGCATTGAAAGCCGTGCGCCGGGGAAAGCGGGAGCGCGTGCGCGTGACCTGTGAGATCACACCTCATCATTTCGTTCTCACCGACGAAGACATAGGCGATTACAACACGCATGCCAAGATGAATCCGCCGCTGCGCAGCCATGCCGACCGCGAAGCCATGCTCGCCGCTCTGGCTGATGGCGGCATTGATTGCATCGCCACAGATCATGCTCCCCACGCTGCGCACGAAAAAAACGTTGAGTTCGACCGCGCCCCTTTCGGCATTACCGGCCTGGAAACAGCTTTAGGCCTGACGATCACCAAGCTGCATCTTGAAAACAAAATTCCACTGACCAGGATTATCGAACTGCTCTCCACCAATCCTGCGAAACTGATCGGCCTCAGTGGACGCGGCTCGCTTGCCAAAGGGTCGGTTGCAGATGTAACGATTCTTGATCCTAAGAGGCGTTGGGCCTTCGAAGCGAGCAAATCACTTTCCAAATCGAAGAACACGCCGTTCGACGGGTGGCAACTCACCGGCAAAGTTGTCGCGACGATTGTGGGCGGCGAAATTCAATACCAAGCCTGAAGCATCTCATTCGCGACTATCTTTCGTACGCAATTGAAAGGTTTTTCATTCCCTGGCCATATAAGATATGGATGAAGAATCTTAAATCTTTGAAAGCAAGAAGTCAGTCTTCATTGTTGCGCAGATATTGAACATGATTTCTCTTGTAAGTCCTTGTATTTGTGTAATTATCGGCCCTGGAATTTCAGCCCATCAGTAAAATTGACGCGCGATGGCTGGCCGTGCTTGTGAATGGAAAAGAGCACCATGAGACATGAATTTACCGGTTGGAGGAAAGATAGTTTTAGGAATATTCTTCTTAACCCTGGATTGAAGCCATATTGGATGGCTCTGTTTGCGATATTGGTGTTCACCGGCTGCGGGGGCGGACATAGCACCCCGCCGCCGCAAGCGCCACAGCACTTTCTCTATGGCCGAAATGGCACCACTATTTATGCTTTTGGCGAGGATAAGACAGGAGCTTTGAGTCCGCTCGCTGGTTCTCCATTTACAGTGACTCCTAACACGACACCATTTACTGCATCCGGTCTTAGTTCGGACCCTCAAGGTAGATTCTTATTCATTCCCGCTTTCCAAGGCTCAATTTGCTGCCCTGTCTTCGCCGAAACGGCTTATTCTGTGAATGCCAATAGCGGAGCTGTTGCGTCCAGTGCGATTGCCAACCTGAATGAAGGCAGATTTGCATTTCATCCATCGGGAAAGTTTCTCTACATTCCGACTGAAACTATTCAGTTTGGAGTTCTCACTTTTCACGGAATTGCCGGTGTTGATCTTTCAACCAGTAATCTGGCTGCAATTCCTGGCAGTCCATTCTCAAACGGCCAGGAGATTAGTGTGGCTTCTATTGATCCTGCAGGGCATTTCCTGTACACCTCGGGATCTGTGAATCCTGGTTTGCCAACTCGCGCAGTGGCGTTTGAAACATATTCTGCAGACTCCAATACGGGTCTTCTGACGTTAATTTCTACCGATACCACTCCCGGCGTGCAGCCCACCGGGCCGATCCTCTTTCATCCATCGGGAAAATTCGGCTATGCGTTCAATAACCGCTCAAGCCAGGTCATAGACCTGTATTCCGTGAACACCACGACGGGCGCTCTCACATTCATCAACACGCAGGTGAGCGGCCAGTTTGTAAATACATTTATGTATTCCAGTGGTAATTTCTTGTATGGGTGCATCTCTGCTGGTGTTTTCGGTCAGCCGTGCCAGCCTGTGGCATATCGCGTGGATAGCAACACTGGAGTATTGACACCAATCCCAGGATTCAGCCTGGGGCCGGGAGACGGACGCACATTAGTGATAGATAAGAGCGGGCAATTTGCTGATGCCTTAAACACCTCGGTCAGCTCCGGCAATCCGAGCAATCAGATCTTTGTTTATTCCATTGATTCGTCTACCGGGCTGATGACGCAAATACCAAGTCTTACTATAAACATATCCGCGGGTGTAACGACCATCGCAACCGGCCGTTAGAAAACTTAAGAAAGAATTCCCATTTTTTTCCCCACGCGCTGCAGGGTCTCGAGCGCTTTCTCGAGCTGCTCGCGGCTATGAGTCGCCGTCATAATGGTGCGGATGCGGGCTTTGCCCTCGGGCACCGTCGGGAAGGCGATGCCGGTACCCAGCACGCCTTCTTTGAACAACTCGCGGCTGAACTCCATCGCCAGGCGGCCCTCGCCCACGATGATCGGAGTGATGGGCGTCTCGCTGGCGGGCGTATTTACGCCGCCGATGTTGAACCCCAAACGCCCCAGTTCTTTTTTGAAGAAGCGAGTATTCTCCCAGAGTTTTTCAATGCGCTCCGGTTCCTGTTCTAAAACCTCGAAAGCCGCGATGCAGGTGGCGGCAACCGACGGCGGATGGGAGGTCGAGAACAAAAATGGCCGGGCGCGATGGTAGAGAAATTCAATCAGGTCGCGCGAACCGCATACATATCCGCCGAGCGCGCCGATGGCCTTGGAGAGCGTGCCTACCTGCACATCTACGCGGCCGTGCACGTTGAAGTGGTCAATGGTGCCGCGCCCGTTGCGTCCCAGGACGCCGGAGGCATGGGCGTCATCCACCATCATGATGGCGCCGTATTTCTCAGCCAGGTCGCACAACGCTGGCAGCGGGCCGATGTCGCCATCCATGGAAAAGACGCCGTCGGTAATGAGCAGCTTGCGTCCGGGCTGGTCTTTCACCGATGCCAACTGCTCTTCCGCGTGGGCCGCGTCCTTATGGCGAAAGACCAGAATCTTGGCGCGCGAGAGCCGGGCCCCATCAATGATGCTGGCATGGTTGAGCTCGTCGGAGATGATGAAGTCTTCTTTGCCCAGAATGGCTGAGACCGTACCGGCATTGGCGGCAAAGCCTGATTGAAAAACCACGCAGGCTTCGACATTCTTGAAGCGGGCAATTTTTTCTTCCAGCTCCATGTGGATCTTCATGGTGCCGGCAATGGTGCGCACCGCGCCCGAACCAACGCCATATTTGCGCGTGGCCTCGAGCGCCGCCTCGCGCAGCTTGGGATGCGTGGTCAGGCCAAGATAATTATTCGACGCAAGATTGATGACCTTCTTGCCGTCGAAGGTGCAAACCGGCTCTTGCTCGTCTTCGAGGACGCGCAGCTTGAAATAGGTTCCCTTGTTTTTGAGTTCGTTGAGCTGGTCGGAAAGATAGGAGAGCTGGGGGCGTGTGGAGGTGATGGCCATATAAATCCTTATTTAGCTACCAAAAAGTTCCAGCAGGAATGCGTCACGTTCGCGCTTCAGGTAGGAAGCAACTTCATTAAGTACGTTAAGGGCGGCTTTCAGCATTATCAAAATGGCATCGCACAGCTTCGCGAACGTTCTTGCGTAACTCCTCGAGCGTTTCAGCTTCTGTGAAGATGGCCTCTCCCAAAGCACGGGCTTCATACCCGCCTTCCGGGCTTTCTACAACTTCAAAAATAATCTCGCTTCGTTGCATAGTTGCAATTGTATCGCTTACAAAGATTTAGAAGTCCATTAAAATTACGGCAATCCCTTCGAGTACTTCCCCGGCAATTTGCTTTTATATTCTTCCGACTTGCCACGCGGGATGCTCAATGACTTCCACTCCGCGCCGCGAATGTGTTTGGCCAGAAATATGATTTGCCCGATATGCTGGGCGTAATGCAGGAGCGCCCGGTTGAGCGCCTGCAAGACAGTATGCTCTTCGTCACGAATGGTGATGATCCGCTCCAGGTCTTCGGGCTTGAGGGATTCAATGGTGGTGAAGAGGCGTTGCCACTCGCTTTCCCATGTTTGCATCAGCTCTTCGCTGGTCAGGGTCTCCTGAACAAATTCCTGATCGCGATGGCGGTCGGGCTTTTCGCCGTCGCTGGTCAGAAAATCGGTAAAGCGCGAGCGCATGTTGCCGCTGATGTGCTTCATGATGATGGCAACACTGTTGGCTTCGGGATCAATTTGCAGAAAGAGCTCTTCCCGGTTGAGCTGGGCGATTGCATTTTCTGCCATGCGTTTGTATCCGCGCAGCCCGCGGCGGACTTCATCGAGATATGCAGCATTAAAATTCATAAGAATTCTTCTTGAACTATTTGCGCTTGCGCCCCGAGTCTGCCCACGATCCGCCGCCAGGCGATTCGATGCGAATGCGCTCGCCCCGGCGCAGCCTGCGGCTCATTTTTCCCGGCAACTCTTCTCGCGAACCATCGCGACGAACGATCCATGTTTTTCCTGGCTCACCATCGGCAGCGCCTCCCAGACCATAGGGGCCGCGCTTGCGCCGGTCGGCGAGCACGGTGACATCGGCATCAGTGAGCAGTTCAATTTCACGGATAATTCCCTTTCCGCCATGGTATTCATCTCCCTTCGAGCGCAAGTGTTCCATATCCTGCCCTGAACGGCGAATGGAATATTCCGTCACGCGGAAAGGATACGCATACTCCAGCGCCTCGATCGGCGTGTTCAGGGAATTGGTCATGTGCGTATGGACCGCCGACACGCCGTCTTTTCCCGGACGCGCCCCCATGCCCCCGGCAATCGTCTCGTAGTAAGCGAAAGGACGGCCGCCGCGGGGATCGATGCCGCCGATGGTGAGATTGTTCATCGTCCCGGAAGAAGCGGCGGGAATGCGGGCGGGGATGGCCTGCGCCAACGCTCGCAGAAGCGCGTCAACGATGCGCTGCGAGGTTTCCACATTACCTGCGGCGACCGCGGCCGGCGGACGCGCATTGACCACGGTTCCGGCGGGAGCAAGCACGCGGACAGGACGCATTAATCCGGCAGTCGCCGGCACATCTTCAGCCAGCAAACAGCGGAAGACATAAAAACAGGCGGAGTAAGTAATGGCTTCGACGGCATTGACGCTTCCTTGCACTTGAGGGTCGCTTCCGCTGAAATCAACCGTGACCGCGGGTTTGTGTTTCCCGAAAGACGCACGGCCCGCTCTCCCGTTCACTAGAATCGCAACCTGAATCTTCACCGGCTTGTCACTGACGCCATCATCATCCAGAAAATCTTCGGCGTGGTATGCCCCGCGCGGGACCCGCGCCAGGAAGGCGCGCATCATGTTTTCCGAATAGTCCAGCAATCCCGCGGCGGCGCGCTGTACGCGCGGCAGCGAATAACGGCCGCACAATTGGCGCAGACGCTCGGCCCCGGTGTGGCACGCGGCGAGTTGGGCGTTGAGGTCGCCTTCGCGCTCCTCGGGTGTGCGCACGTTGTTGAGCAGCAGCGCCAGCACATCGCGTTGCAATTCTCCACGCTTCACGATGTGCACCGGTGGAATGCGAAACCCTTCCTGGTAGATTTCGCGGCACGGCCCCATGGAGCCGGCATAAGCGCCGCCCACGTCGGCGTGGTGGGCGCGCGAGGCCACAAAAAAATCGGGCCGCAGATCAGGACGCTCTCCGGCCGGTCTGGCGCGCGATGCAGCCGGTAGGCGCCCTCCTGGATTTTGTTTTATGAAGACAGGAGCCACCAGCGTGATATCCGGCAGGTGCGTGCCGCCGCAGAAAGGATCGTTCAGCATGGCGACGTCGCCCGGCATCAACGTGAGCGCATCAATGGCGGCCCGCACCGACATGGGCATGGAGCCCAGGTGCACCGGCATATGATCGCCCATAGCGATGGCTTCGCCCGCGGCGTCAAAGACAGCGCAGGAATAGTCGCGCCGCTCCTTGATGTTGGGCGAAAACGCGGTGCGCGCCAGCGCCGCCCCCATTTCTTCGGCGATGGAATGAAAAAGGTTTTTGAAAATTTCGAGTTCGATGGGATCAGAGCCGTTAGCATTTAGCATTTGGCATTTAGCCCTTTAAAAGTAATCCGATCAAAAAAGTTTGCTCTATAAGTCTAAACTCGAACAATAAAGTGAGGAGGCCAAGTGCTAACTGCTAAATGCCAAGTGCTTTTTTCAAAAAACTTATTGACTTTTGACTCAAGAAGCCGCAATATCTTGTGCCAAGCGATGTGAACACACATTTTGTTGCGTTCGCGTTGCAAAAGGGCCCCCATTCAAGGGAAATAATGTTCCAGGAGGAACTCAGATGCCAGCGAAGAAAAAAGCAAAAAAGAAAAAGAGATAATGCGCGGCGAGGCCCATAAGCCTCGCCAGTTCTTCAACAAACGAAATTTACCAACAAGCGAAAAATTAAAGGGCCTTCACTCTGTGAAGGCCCTAATTTTTTGCAGCCGGGACTTATGGATGCACTTCCAGCCTCTCATCATCACACGGTGATGATCCTAACTGACACACCGGTTGCGCCGGCAGCGGCGGCGGGTTGATGAGCGCGGGAGCGCTGAAGTCAAAGAACTCCACCATGTTGTCCTGCACGGCGTCCCGCTTCGTCAATGGCGGCAGATTGAAACGGGTTTCGATGAGTTTGAGAATTGCGGTGAAATCGCGCGGCATGTGCGAAACAAAATGCGGCTTGACCCACGGCGAAATCACAATCAGCGGAACGCGGAATCCGCTGAAGTTGAAGTCTCCGGGGACATCGTTGGCAGTCAGCATGGGCTTAATGCCATCGGGACTGACCTCGCCAAACGGCGGTACGTGGTCATAGAGCCCACCGCCCTCATCGTAAGTAAAGATCATCACAGAAGATTGCCAGGCAGCGCTGTGCAGCAGCGCCTCGATGACCTGGGAAGCCGGTCCGGCGCCAATCGTGACGTTGTTCTCCGGGTGCTCGTCCAACCCACTGACGGAACCACGCTCGATGAAGACGACTGGCGGCAGCAGGGTGTCGGCATTGGGATCGTTGAGAATGGAGTACCACTCGTTGATGCTGCGCACGTTGCCCTGGTCCTGTCCGTTGTTTTTGTACCAGGTATTCCACTGCGCCAAAAAGACGCTCGAATCAACGTAATAGTACTTCCAGGGAATATTGGCGTTATCCAGCGAATCGAAGATCGTAGGCTGCGGCCATCCATTGGAAGGCACAGAGTCGTGATTGTCGATGTGACCAAAGGAAGTGCCGGCGAAAAGGTACATGCGGTTGGGAACGGTCTGTGTCATCACGGGTGAAAACCAGCGGTCACTGGTGGCGAACTGCGTTGCCAGTTCGTAGTACACCGGCAGGTCGGTCTGGTCATAGTAGCCGATGGCGCGATCGCCGTTAGGATCGAACTGCTCCGGCACAGAGATCGAAGCTTGCAGAAAACCATCCATGTTGAAATGACCGGGAGGATTCTCGTCGATGTCATGGTGGCTCTCGTTCCAGAAGGGGCTAAGATTTTCGGTTCTTTGGGTGCGCTCATGAAAGGGTGAGACGGCCCTGCCGGTCGCTCCCGGAAGAGAAACACTGGGGTCAAAACCGTCAACATCGTTCGCGAAACCTTTGCTGGCTTTATAGGCGCCCAGCTTGCCAAAGTACATGTCGAAAGAACGGTTCTCCTGCACGAAGAAGATAATATGTTTGATCTTCGATAAATCTCCGGGGCCCACGAGTGTGACCGTCACAGTAGAGCTTGCCTGACGTCCGATGAAATCCGTGGCCGTGGCCGTATACGTCGTGGTGGCAGCAGGGCTCACGTTGACGGTTCCCGCAGGGGCTTGTTTGCCGACCCCGGGTTCAATATCAACGCTGACGGCATTTTGCGATTGCCAGGTTAAGGCCGAGGTCTGCCCCGCAGAAATCTGCATGGGATTAGCGGTAATGGAGACCGCGAGCGTTCCTGGCGGCGGCACGGTGACAGTAGTTTGGGCGGTTTGGGTTCCACCAGGGCCGGCGGCTGTGGCTGTGTACGTTGTCGTGGTGGCAGGCTGCACGGTGATGGATCCGTTCAGCGGCTGCGCGCCAATACCTTGATCAATCTGGAAGCTGGTGGCATTCGTCGTGGTCCACGTCAACGTAGATTTCTGCCCGGTAAGGATCTGGGAGGGATTGGAGGCGAAACTCAGCGTTGGCGGCACCTGGTTCACGGTGATGGTCACCGAAGCTGTGGCGGTGGCGCCACTCTGGCTGGTCGCGGTGGCAGTGTAGGTTGTGGTCTGCGCCGGACTCACCGTAGCATGTCCTTCGAGAGGCAGCGCTCCAGGTTCGCCTTCGCTTATGTCTGGATTAAAAGTGATGGAAACGGCATTGGAGGTTGTCCAGTTTATCGTGCTGATTTGGCCGGCATTGATCGTCGTAGGATTTGCCTGTACCTGCACCGTCGGCGTGGTGCTCGGCGGGGTGACCATAACCGTAACCGTACTGGTCGACTGGCCGCTGGCTCCCGTGGCAGTGAGAGTATAAGTTGTTGTGCTGGTCGGCGACACACTCACCGTGTCATTGGGACGCAACGTTCCCGGCACATTACTGATCGTTACCTGCGTGACATTCGTGGTAGTCCAACTAAGAAGCGAAGCTGATCCCGAGGTAATCGTGGAAGGCGTTGCCGTGAAAGAAGTTACCGCAGTGCTGCCGGCGCCAGGAGGCGGAGGCGGGTTATTATTCGTGGGGGAAGCCCCCAAACCTCGACAGCCGCTCATTGCTAAAAGGGAAACCAGAATAGTTCCTGCCAGCAAACATCTCAAACCCCACTTCACGACCATAGTTTTCACAACTCCCCCCGGGGACCCTCACAACCAAATTTCGCGAAATTTATCCTGTAGCTAAGAAGGAGTGGTTGAAGCGCGAGTTGCTTCTGAATTTTTCTCTGTGAGGCAACGCTGCCGGGGTTTCAAGCTTCTGGGGACTTTCTGACAGGCGGTGGCACTTTAGCCCTTGACCTGTGTGCTCACATTCTCTTAACATCCGCCTTACGCCGCTTCTTTCAATCCAGCGAAGAATTGAGAGATTCTATTGAGTATCAAAGCTGCCAGCGCAACGAGTCCACGGGTACAGCGAAAGAATGCCGCCGCCCGCTCCCGCCCAGAGGAAGTCTTAATCCCCGACAAGCTGTACTTCCGCATCGGAGAGGTAGCCCGGCTCTGCCGCCTGCCGGCTTACGTCCTGCGTTTTTGGGAGACGGAATTCACCCAGCTCAAGCCGGTCAAAAGCAATACCGGCCAGCGTATGTACCGGCGGCACGACGTCGAGATCGCTCTGCAGATCAAGCGCCTGCTCTATCACGAGGGACTCACCATTCCGGGCGCGCGCCAGCATCTGCTGGCGGAACGCAAGGCCGCCCGTAACCAGAGCGCGCTGCCCTTTGCCGGTCCGCGCGATCAGGAAGGCTTGCGGCGGGTGCGCAGCAGCCTGAAAGAACTGCTGGCGCTTTTATCGAAACCCAGACGATAAGCGCGGGAATGCTAGAATAGTTCTACCCCAGCTTCGCGGCAGCGAAGCTTCTTCCTTCTCGTCGGGACGTGGCTCAGCCTGGTAGAGCACTCGCTTGGGGTGCGAGGGGTCGGCAGTTCAAATCTGCCCGTCCCGACCATTTCTTTCAGTTGAACTGAAACCAATTCAGATTGCCCAGAGCCGAGGTTCCACTCGCCGGGGCCTTGAATACCACATACAAGTCATGAACACCGGTTGCCGAGCTTGCAGGCGCCGAGACCGTCGTCCAGGTTTGCCATCCAGACGTCGCCGGAATTGTTACCGCTGCGATGGTTGTGCCGGAAGCACTGTCGAGATGAAATTCCAGCGTCCCTCCACAATGGCCAGTGGCACCACAAGCCAGGCGAGCACTGACTTGGCTGACACCCGCTCCGAAGTCAACATTTTTGTACACGGCGTAATCGCCATCACTCGAAAAGCCAACGTCATAGCCGCCGTTGGTGTCAGAAGTGTTTTCCGTCTGCAAGCCGAAAGTTGTGTTGTCACCGATAACATCGTTGCCCGCGGTGCTATTGAAGCTTGAAGCCTGAATTTGCGAGGTCGCACTCACGGTATAACTGCCCGACTGGGCGCCCGTCCAGGCGAAAGTCGCGCCGGCAAGGGAAGGCAAAGTGTACGCGAAGGACTGACTTCCCCACTGCACCTGGAAGCTTTGTGTCGAACCCGAATCGTTGAAAACTACGAGCGCTTTGGACCCATCCGGGTTCAGGAACGCAGCACTCACGATTCCTGAGGCATTGCTGGAATATATGCGGGTTGCTCCGGGCAAGACGTACTTACTGAAGTGGCCGGTTGTGTAGTACTCGATGTCATAGCTGACCGCCCCGGTCGAACTGTTCACGGTTACGATTGGGGTGCAAATTCCGCAGCCGCCGGTATGAGGTCCCATGTTCTGGTCAAGCGCGAGGCTCCATTTCACGTAGGATCGGGCCCAGTTGCGCATCGCTTGCGTGATTTCTTCAAAGTCGGCCTTTACCTGGTCCGAGATGAAGGTGCCCCCGGAGTGCTCCGTCTCGTAGTTTCCTTTCGCCGGGAAATAATTCTGAATTGTGCTCATCACTCCCGGCGTACCGCCGTAGCCATGCCAAGCCGTTCCTGCGACTTGAGGCGACGCCTGAATGGTCGGATCGGAGAGTACCGACCGCGGATAGCCTGGTTGGTCCCAATTGTGGTCATAGACCAGCACCTTGGTTGTCAGTTGGTTCGCGGTCAGGGCGGGCAAGACGTAATCGCGAAGCGCGGTGGTTTGGTCGGTCTGCCAGTTGGATTGACCGCTGCATCTTGCTCCAGGAGAAGGCGGCATGCACATTCCCGGATAGTTAGAAGGCAAATTCAGCGGTTCGTTCTCTAAGGAGATGTAATCCACATTAATGCCTGCAGCCTGATAGGCGTTCAGATAATTCGCAAAATAGTTGGCAAAGGGGGAGTACATGCTGGAAAGGAGACCACCTCCGATCATCGAGCCGGAGGACTTCATCCACCCGGGCGGGCTCCAAGGACTCGCCATCAGCTTCATCTGCGGATTGAGCTGGCGTGCCTGCAGGATGATAGGAATGATATCGGTCTGATCGTGGGCAATGGAAAAATTCGCCAGCGTGATATCGGCCTGGCCATTATTGTCGTCGTAGGAATATATCGAACGGGCAATATCCGATGCTCCCATGGGAGTCCGCATGAAGCTCAGGCCAATGCCATTGCCGCTTCGCGTGAACAGATCGCTCATGACCATGTTCAACGAGGATTTAGGCGATGCAACCTCGTTGAGAAGATAAGCTGCTGAGTCGGTAAATGAAGCCCCGAAACCTTCGATGGGCTGGTAGGTTTCCGCCTCGTCTACATAGACCACGTTGTTTCCGCCGCTTGCAGTGGCGAAGCTAGTGCCCGGCTGCGCCTGCATCCTGATCGACTGATCATCCGTGGTTAGAACAATGGAAACTGCAGAGCCGGCGACAGAGAGCTGCGTAGAGCCAGTCACACCGTTCTGGGTCGCCTGGATCGTAGTTGTCCCCTCGTCCACACTTGTTACTAAGCCGGTTGCATTGACGGTTGCAATGCCCGGACTGCTGGAACTCCAGGCCGCCGTAGCCGTGATGTCACGCGTGCTGCCGTCGCTATATGTCCCTGTAGCGTTGAACTGCAGTTTGGAGCCGAAAACAATGCTCGGATTGGAAGGTGAAATGGCAATGGAGGTGAGAGCAATCACTGTGAACGAAGTGGAGCCTGTGACTGCGTTGAAGGTGGCTGAGATCGTCGTGGTTCCTGGTCCGGCGGCGGTGGCCAGCCCAGTGTTGGCGCCGACCGTTGCCACACCTGCACTGCTGGAGCTCCAGGTGGCGCTGGTGGTCAAGTCCTGCGTGCTGCTGTCAGAGAAAATTCCTGTGGCCGTGAATTGCTGGGTTGCGGGCAAGATTACGGTGCCGTTGGCCGGCGTGACTTGAATCAAATCCAGCACCGGAGCGGTCACGCTCAGGGTGCTTGTTCCGGTGATGCTGCCCAAGGTGGCGCTGATCAAGGTGCTGCCCTGGGCTTTGGTGGTAGCAAGTCCCAGGCTGCTGATGGTAGCTGTTGTGGTTGTCCCCGAGCTCCAGGTGACCGCATCTGTGAGGTTGTGGTGCGTGCCGTCGCTGTAATTCCCCGTGGCTATGAACTGGACCAACCTGCCCAGCGGAACCGAGGGGTTGGCGGGCGTGACGGTAATGGAATTCAAGGTCGCATTGCTCACCATTAACTGCACCGAAGCGCGCAGAACACCACTGACAGCGGTAATGGTGGTAGTGGTCCCTGCTGTGCTGCCGCCCGTTACTAATCCTGTGTGCGGATCGATCGTGGCCACGCTCGGGTCCGCAGAAGACCAGGTGACAGCCGTCGTGACTACGCGTTCGCCGCCGGGCTTGCCCATGCCCTTGAAGAAAGCAAGCGCCGCAGCGTACTGCTGCGTCGTGGAAGGTGCGATGAGCTGGTCGGAGGGCCTAACGCGCAACTGCCTTGGACCCGCTTGCGCGGTTGCAAGTATCGATGTGTTTAGCATCAGAAATAGCAGTAGCAACGACTTCGAAGACCGCATATCGCCCTCAGCTAAGAGTGGTTGAGGCAACTTTCAGAGGCAGGGTAGAAGCATTTGCATCTTGCTCTTTTTACCTTGTGGGCCCCTCCCAAACCTCGCAATAGAACAAGAAGTCTATATAGAAGACAAACGTTTGTCTATAAGTTTGATCATTGACCGGGAAATCGAACCGCTATAGGCTCTGTAATCGAGTAGCTATGTAGCACGGATAGCAGTCAAGCAATCACCTGGAGGAGCCGCGCCAGGACGACAAGAATGAGCCTTGCACAGGCCGTAACAACTGGGAATTCATGTCTGGCAGGACCTGCCAGCGCTTTTCGACTGGCTGCGTGTCAGTGCCGTTTCAGTGGCTCGCTCCCCTGACTGCGAAGTACTTCCCCGTTTTTCCTTTCGCCAAATCTGCCTCAGCTCGCGATGTGGGCAGCAAAAGCGATACGGAACCGTAAGTGCTCAATAAAATCCTTCCACTGCAACATTTGTTAGACATGCCAGCGGCTCTTTACGTAAAGAGTTTCCGGGGCTAACTAACTGCAAAATACTGCCTTGCGTTGAGTGAACCCGGTCGAGAAAGTTTAACCGTGAATTCACTTGATGGCTTCTTTCTCCGTACTTTACTTTGTCGCACGACGCAAACCCACTACAAGGACTCTCTCTACATTTATGGCTATGAATGCTCTTTGCGATTTTCACCCACAGCCCAGACCCTGCAGCCGGCTCAAGGTTTTGATTTTGCTCTTCAGCATCGTAACTTTAGCGGTTCCTTTCCCCCTTGCCTGGGGCAAGAACGCAACCGACGATACCAGCAACCCAGCCTATGCTTCGACGCCGGTGGTGATCACCGCCAACAAGAGCGGGAAGCCTGCCAAGCCGGCTGGCTTTGTTCATCCCGGAGTGCTGATCAACCGAAAGCAATTGGATGAAATCAAGAGACGGGTGGCCGCCGGCATTGAACCGCAGAAGTCGGCGTTTGAAAAATTGAAGGCCAGCACATGGGGCGCGCTGGATTACACTCCGCATCCCCGGGAGACGGTCGAGTGTGGATCGTTTTCCAACCCCGATCTGGGATGCAAAGCGGAACAGGCCGACAGCCAGGCTGCCTACGCCCAGGCGCTGCTTTGGTACATCACCGGGAACTCAGCCTACGCCGAAAATGCCATCAAGATCATGAACGCGTGGTCGAGCACGCTTACCGGCGGCCACACGAACGCCAATGGACCGGTGCAGGCGTCCTGGGGCGGCGACGTTTTTCCGCGGGCTGCGGAGATCATCCGCTACACCTACAAGCGCTGGCCGAATGCGGAGATTGCCAGGTTCCAGAATATGTTGACTACACAGTATCTGCCATCGCTCATCCATGGCACGTGCGAAAACGGGAATAAGGAACTCACGATGAGCGAGGCGCTAATCAACATCGGCGTGTTCAATGACAACCGCGCGGCCTTCGACCTTGGCCTGAAGATGTGGCGCGGGCGGGCGCCCGCTTATATCTACCTGAAGACCGATGGGCCCAAGCCTGTTGAGCCTCCGGGCTGCGGCCCCGCTCTCTGGGGAAACAAAGGCTTCACCCCTGAATTCGTAGATGGGCTGTTGCAGGAAAGCGCCCGCGATTCCGGACACGCCAACCTCGCCCTGGCCGGCATGGTGGATGCAGCCGAAACCGCGCGCCAGCAAGGCGTGGATCTTTACGCCGAGCAAGGCAATCGCATCATGGCGGCGCTTGAATTCCAGGCGCAGTACCTGCCGCCGAACAACGCTCCGCCGCCGGAGGGTCTGGAATTCCATCTCCATCCCACATGGGAGATCGCTTATAACAACTTCCACGACCGGCTCGGAAACAGCTTGCCGAAAATATCGGCCGTTCTCCCCCTCAATCGGCCCACCGGCGTTAACCACCCCATGAACTGGGAGACCTTGACTCATGCCGGGATAGGCGCGATTGGGCTTCCTCTAATAAAACAACAAGCCACAGCGCACGCCGGCCGGCGGCCCAAAAAGCAAATTGCCGAGAGCAGCGGATCAGCGGAGAAAATCAATACACAGCAGAAGTGAATGATCTGGAGACTGTTTGCTGGAATTGAAAACGGGTTGGAATTTGTTACCATTCCAACCCGTTCAAATTCAGCTAATTATCTTCTTAGCGCCAATCGTGGTCATGGTCGCGGTCGTGATCGCGGTCACGGAAACGATCGTCGCGATCGCGGAAACGATCGTCGCGGTCATGGTCCCTGTAATAACGGTCATCGCGGTCGTGATCACCATGCCAGCCGTTGCCGTAACCGAACCAAATGTGAACCCCGTTCCAGCAGCGCTGTTGCTCGTAGTTCAGATCGCGCCTCCGGTCATACGCCTGGTGGCTGTAGTAGCCGTGGTCTTCGATGGCATCCCGCAGCCTCGACTCCGCCCTTTCCACCCGAAACTGGCACGATCTGCCGTCCTCGGCTTGCGCGCGCGGCGTCCCGGCAAAAAAGCAGAGCGCGCCGAAGGTTGCAGCGATTGCTATTTTCTTTCCATATCCTGCCAACTTTGATTGTGTGTTCATCGTGCTCCTCCTCCATTCTCCGGCCATACTTGATTAAGATGCGTGCTCTGTTTTCAGAGCTACTGCAGAAGTCTAAAGAGTTGTAAAGTTTCGCTGAAAATTTGATGAAGATTGGTTTTGTCACGCAAAGCAAACGGGCTGGAGCTCTCAGAAAGCAACTCCAGCCCGTCGCGTTAACTCCGTCAGGTTAGCGGAAATCGCGGTTGTAGTCGCGATTCTGGAAACGATTATCGTTGTCGCGGCCACGGTCGCGGTCGTTGTTACGGTCATCGCGATCCCGGTTGCGGTCATCGCGGTCCCAATCGCGATCGTTGTGCCACTGATTATCGCGGCCGTTCCAATAGCTGTGGACCTGGTTCCAGCAACGCTCCCGCTCCCGGTTCAGATCTCGCCGCCGGTCATTGGCCTGATGGCTGTAATAGCCATGGTCGTGAATGGCGTCATCGAGTCTGTGCTCCGCCTTCTCAACCCGTACCCGGCAACTGTCTCTATCTCTGTCTCTGTCATCGGCCTGCGCGCGCGGCACGCCGATAAAAAAGCAGAGTGCGCCGAAGGTTGCGACAATCGCCATTCTTTTCCCGATCCTTGCAAAATTTGATTGTGTATTCATAAGTGCCTCTCATTCTCTTCGGCCATGTTGGTTAAGATGCCTGCCCTCTTTCCGGAACCGGTTAAGAGATGTAAAGCCTTTCTGAAGATTTCATGAAGCCGCCAGAACCGCCTATGGTTTGTGGGAACGCCTGCATTTATCGCTGAAACGATCTGCCGCCAGAGCACACTTAATTCACATGCGCTGAAGGATTTCGCCATGAGAAGCGGAACCAGCGTTGAGAGGAGAACGACCTTGAAGATATCAGGAAAGACATTGGCTTTAGTTGTGGCGTTCACATGCTTTGCGGGGTTTGGGACTATCGTGCCTTCATATGCACTGGGCAATCCAGGATCGGAGGCGGGCCCGCACTCCAACAGCTTCCAAAAAGATAATGATGAACGGGACAGAGACAGGGACAACGATAAGGACAGGCACAAACCTAAAAAAAGATGCGAAGACAAAGACCGGGACGATAAAAACCGCGATAAAGATCGGGATCGGAACCGCGAGCGAGACGACGATGACGACTGCACATGCAGCGTGACGTCGCCTGCGGTCCTGTCAGCAAAAGCACCGGGAGTGAGCGTGCCAAACCCGGCTACACTTCTATCGGCAGTTTCTATTGTTAACAGCGGGAAGACGGCCGCGAAAGACGTGCGGGTTACGTCCATTAAGCTGAAGGGCGAAACTCTCACCTTCCCGGCTTCTCTGCCGGTTGATTTAGGCAACATTCTCGCAAAGAACTCCGCTATCGTGAATGCGGATTTCTCCGGTGGTCCGTTCAACCCTGGCAACAGCTATCTTCTCAGCGTGCAGGGAACCTACTCGGTTAAAAACAAGACCCATTGTTTCTCGTCCAACGTTACTTTGGTCGTTCCACCTGCTGCACCCGGCTCCGCGCCGGTAAAGACAACCACCGTAGGATCAAAGACGGTTTCGGGTGGAAAGTTCCCGCCTCGAACGCCCAGCTTTGGCGATGAGGTCAACACCTCGCGCTGGACGGTTCCAACCGGGCCGTTTGTTCCCGGCACCCCGACCCCATCCGGTACTGCGACGCAAAAGGCTCCCATCGGCGACCCACCTGCAATTGATTTTGTCACCAACAATAGTCTGGGCGTCGGCGGGGGCTCGCCTGCGGAGCCGAGCGGCGGCGCCACCGGCGGGGGAGTGGTCTTTGTCTCGGCAAACTGGCTCGCCGCTTACTCGAAAGACGGCGGAGCTACCTTCACCTCATTGAATCCCACTACAATTTTCCCCAACGATGCGGTTGGCTTCTGCTGCGACCAGATCGTCCAATATGTGCCCAGCATTGATCGCTTCATATGGCTCCTCCAGGGCAATGGCGTTCGCATTGCCTCTGCCAGCCCGGCAGACATCATCAACAGCGGCGGCACGGCCTGGACCTATTGGAATCTCACGCCGTCAGTTTTTGGCGAGAACGGCGGCTTCGATTATCCCGACTTATCTGTGGGCAACAACTATCTCTATATGAGTTGGAACGCCGGGGGCAGCAACTGGGGACACCAGGTCGCGCGGACTTCGCTGGCCGGGCTGCAGGCAGGCGGCACCATCGAGATTGACTTCACGAACCCTGCCGATAGCCGCATGGCTTGGTTTGCCCACCTCGTGCAAGATCCCAGCGACGAAATCTTCTGGGCGGGCCACAACAACAACAGCCAGATGCGGATTTTCTCACTGAAGGAAGGCTCCAACACCTACTTCTGGCAGGATATTGGCATCTCAAGCTGGTCAACCAGCGGTATTTCTTCGACGACGCCCGATGGCCAGGACTGGCTTTCCGAAGTGCACGCTGTTGGCACCTGGATCGCCGGCGGCACGCGCACCGGCAACCAGGTCTGGTTTGCCTGGACCGCGGGAACCGACAGCAATTTCCAGCAGCCGCACGTCGAGATGGTGACTCTGAACATAGACAACAATAATCCGCCGAACATCAACCTGAACCAGCAGGTTCAGATCTGGAACAACAGCTACGCCTTTGCTTACCCGGCGCTGGCGACCAATGGCTGCACCGGGGAGGTCGGCCTTTCGCTGGAATATGGTGGCAACGGCAATTACGAGAACCACGTTGTCGGATTTTGGGGAGACTTCCTGGTCTACATCACAACCGGTAGCAGCGCGGGCACCTCTCGTTTTGGAGACTACGTGACCCTCCGGCAGCATCCGCCGACCGATGGCAATCCCGGAAATCTGTTCGATGCATTCGGTTATGGAATCAACAACCCCGGCGCTCAAACCGATATCCATTATGTTTTGTTTGGACGGCCGGCTTCGGCATGTAACCCGCTCAAATAGGCTCGAGGATAACTCGAATCGGGCTGGAATCTCGGGGGAAGACAGGGAGTTCGCAAGAACTCCCTGTCTAAGATTAATGCGAAACGGCCTGCGCATCTGAATGATTGTGACGAATGAAGAATTGCCACTTGTCTACGTTCGCCGGCACTGCAATATCGAAGAAGCCCACCATCATTTCGTTGTAGGTCTGGTCGCCCCACTCGACCGGGCTGTCGGGGTCGGGATTGTGCGGACTGTTGCGTGAGTTGTCATACCATGCAATCGCCTGCAACTCGGTGCCGGCCTTGAGGAAGCGCGGCTCCGCCAGCCGGTAACTCAATTGCCAGTAGAAGTCATAGTTCACCCGCAGCAATGTCTCTGCGCTGCCGTCCGGGTTCACGATGTTGTACTCAAAGCGCTTTCCTCGCAGATGCATGTGTGGGAAAAAGCTGAGCAACGTGGCATCGTTGGGCAGCGCGCCATGCACTTCTACCTGGTAATTTTCCGCGCCCGCCGGAATCGGGATCGCGTGCTGGTCGTAGGCCAACTGCAGCGTCAACACACGCTGCTTGGGAGGCTGCCTGGCAAAGACCATGCCCACGCTGGTCTGGTCGCTCACCGCGTGTCCGTTAGTGGTGTAGTGCATCTGGAATACGAGATCCGAGTGCGCCGGAATAAACTTCGCCATGCCGTCGGGCCAGCGATCGGGGGAACTTCCGGGCGCATACACCAGAAGCATGTCGCTGGTCGTGGAATGCGCCTCATGCCGGAGCTTTTCGTCGCGCAGGCTTGACGCCGTGAAAGGCACGCCCACCGGCGCATTACGCAACCATTGCGAATCTGGCGGCCGGATATACACCACCGCATGATGCACGTGCTCGCGGCTCGAGGGTTTGACTTCAGACATCTGCACCCACTTGTCTTCAGTGAAACCGGTGGGCACGATCTCATAGGTATATTCCACGTCTCCGTGGGCCGGAAGGGGAACCGGCTTCGGCATCTGCATTACAACGTCCGGATTGGGAATGTTCCAGCCGCGCGTCCAATGCGGCGGTGGCGGCGCATCGTGCGGATCGCCCGCCTGCGCATGGGCATCAGCCCAGGCCGCGAGAGTGGCAATCTGCTGCGGCGTAAGCGAAGGATCGTCAGAGAAGCGCCCATATGCCGGATCGGCAAACCACGGCGGCATCTTTTTGGAAGTAACTTTTTCGCGAATCGCTTCTGCCCAAGCTCGCGTTTGTTGGTACGTCCGCAAAGGCATGGGCGCAATCTCCCCCTCGCGATGACACATCTGGCAGTGCTGTTGCAAAATGGGAAGCACGTCACGATAGAAGGTGGGAGTTGAGGAGACGGACTTTGCGGCAGGCGCGCTTGCAGGCGGTATCATCAGCAATGTTGTGACGCTGAGGAAAACCAGGAACGTCCATCGCGGGTTGCTGAGGAAATTAGGCATCAAAGAAACCGGCCGTCACTCTATTCTTGAATGACGGCCGGATTGAAAGCAAATTTACTGCTTATCGGTCTACTGCTTACTCAAAACCAGCAAGGTGAAACTATCGGGCTTCATCGTCGGACGCGGGCGCGGCTGGTCTGCCGTCGGCGCCGGCGGCGGATTGAATTCCGCGGTCACCGTATAAATCGTGTGCGTCTTCGTATCCAGAGTCATGGTGCGCGCGCCCTTCTGGGTGGTCAGGTTCTGCACGACTGTGTATTTGTCGGGCGAATCTTCGTGCACCACGGTCAGCGTTCCGTCGCCGCCGCCGTTGGAGCTGAAGGCCAGCCCGGTGCCGGGGTCAAAGCCGTTGGCATCTACTCCCTCGCCAATGGGGACCGTGGTCACAACCTTGCCGGTGTCTGCATTAGTAATGGCCATCATCTTGTTGTCGCATCCCGAGAACAGGCGGCGATGTTTTTTATCGATGGCCAATCCTGATGGCGACTCACAGGGAGCCAGCGGCCAATGGTTGAGCACGGCGAGCTTCTTGGGATCGATGGAGACCAGCTCGCTCTTGTCTTCGAGGTTCACGAAGAGCCCGCCTTTGTCGTCAACCACGGCAAACTCCGGTTTGCCGCCCAGGTCAATCGTTCCCGCAACGGTTCCGGTCGCGGGATCAATCGCGGTGGCATCGTGGCTCCGGCCATTGAAGGTAAAGACGCGCTTGGAAGTCGGCTCATAAACGATGGAATCAGGGTTCGTTCCCGTCTTGACCCGCCCTGTTTCTTTGAGCGTCTTGAGGTCAAAGATGACCGCGCTGTTGTCGCGGCCATTGCTGATAAATCCTTTACCCAGATCTTTAACCAAGGCAACGCCATGAATGCCGTTCAGGTTAGGGATATCTCCCACCACTTTGAGATCGCCGGCGTCCAGCACCATCAGGTGCGTGCCGCGGGTGATGTACAGGCGATTGGCGTCGCTATCCATGGCGAGATAGTCCCAGCCTCCTTCGCCTCCCAACGTGCTCTTGGTCTTGACGGAGTAAGGGCCGCTGCCCTTCTCCGCCAGCAGAAGGCCGAAGGTGAAAAGGATAAACACAAAGCAGGAAAAACGAACCAGCTTGGGAATTTGCATGAAGTGAATTCTCCTGATCATAGAATTGCGCAGGTCAGTGTAACGCAGTGGGTTTGGGGAGGAATGTTAATTCTTCTTTACCAAATTCTTCAGGTTCCTTCATCAATTCTTCATTTTTCTTTTCTATTTTTCCTGGGTGTCGGCGGCCGGTTCCGGAGTTTCGGGAATTTCCACCGCGCTCCCATGAATCTCGAAGGTCAGGGGCGCGCTGCCGGCGGGCTCAAAGGTCACGCGCGCCGGCTGGCGCTGCCATTTGGGAGTGGGGCATTCCGAATCGGGCACATCGCTGTTGTGCGCGGCGCCGACTTCTTTGCGGATCAGGGGCTTTCTGCGCCCAATCTGCTCCACCACGGCGTAAACCTTCTCGGCATCGCTGGAGACGCCGCAGTAGGCGGCGTAGTCCCGATACCAGCTCACGGCGGAATAAAAAGGATCGAACTCGGGCAGGTTGAGCGAAGAGACGCGGCCGGTCTCGCGGTCTACCAGCAGCCATCCGCTGCGCTGCCACTTCCATTTGGGGAGCGATTTCGGATCGTCAGGCAGCCAGTCATTCACCCGGTAAGCCCGCCGCACTACGAACACGCGATCGGTGACATCATGCGGATCGCCCATGGTAAATTCGCGCAATTTGGAATCCACGTAGAGCCCGCGGATCTTCATGTCCTGGGCCTTGTTCTCCGCCGGACCGACAAACCACTTCACCGCCATCCATTGCCCGAAGGTGACGGTGCGCTGCCGGGGCGCCGCAAAAGCGGGCGCGCAAATTGCTACAAGAAAGAAAAAGTTGCGAGACAGTGCTTTCATCAGTAGGACATTTTAACTGTTCAGCAGTTTACCTGCATAATTCTTGATAGTTCTGCCATTCAGCCTGGAAAGATCCGCGTTCGTCGCCGGCGTTCTTGAACTTCAGTTCATAGCTTCCGGTAACAACGCGATCGCTGTAGCTTGTAAAGGTGATGCTCCCACTGATGGCAGCCTCGCACTCTTGATAATGATGACAGAGGCTGGCAACTCCGAAGTCGCTTTGCAGGGAAACCGGTTGATGCAAGGGTGGCGGCAGTTGACGCCATAGAGTTAGCGTAAGCGAAGGCTCAGGAATTTCGCGCGCAGTGACCTTCGACTTTGTCAGATGAATTCCAACTGCCGGGCCATCCCAGGGGGCACACTCCCGGCGGACCACTGCATAAGGAAAAGTTTCCTTAGTCACAGCCGGTAGTGGCGCGCGAAGAGGATATGCAATCGTGTCCACGCAGCGGTTTTGACGGCACTTGGCCTGAAAAGGAATGGGAGAGCAGGCGGGACGCTGGCTCCACGCTTCCGCGCAAGCGGCGCGAACCTGGGCCTGCAGCTTGAGCAATTGCGATTCCCGTGCCTTGCTTATTCCGGGCTTGGCCAGCACCACGGAAGCGGCACAAGAGTCGGCGCGAATGTAATATCCGTCGCAATCTGTATCACCGGTACAACGGTTTGGCTGAGCGTTCAGAAATGTGGCCAGAGCAGCCTGCTTTGCGCTGCAGGCATCGCCCGCCCAGGCCGGCGGGAGCAGGACTGATAAGGCAATGAGAATTGCCAGTCTTTGGCAGGAAATTGTCTTCCAGCCAGTTCCGCGAAAGAACAAAGTGGACATATTTCTTAGAACGACGCAAACCGGCAAACTTGCATTGCATGGATGCCCATTCCCGGCAAGAGCGGCCTGCAATTTTGCGCTGGCGGGGTTCCTCATTTCGTCCCTTACGCCAGTCCAGCCATCAAAATAGAGAGCTGAGAAATGAAGCTGTTTTACCACGTTGCAAGCAACCCTTCAACCGAAGTATCCTTCCCAATCAAAATACCGATGATGGCCACCGCGACCCTTCCCCGCCGCCGCGCGCAGAAAATCCTGATCGTTGACGACAATCTCGATAACCTCGTGATTACCGGCCACCTGCTCCGCGCCCGCAACTATGATGTTCAGACCGCAAGCAGCGCGGAGGCAGGGCAAGAACTCATTCGGCAGGATCCGCCTGACCTGATCCTGCTCGATGTCATCCTGCCCGGCCGCAGCGGCTATGAACTGTGCCGCGAACTGAAAGACGACCCCGCCACGCGGCTGATCCCGGTGGTCATGATCACCGGCCTGAGCGACCGCGAAGATCGCGTCCGCGGCCTGGAATCTGGGGCCGACGAGTTCCTCAGCAAGCCGATTTTTCCCGAAGAGCTTTTTGCCCGCGTTACGTCGCTGCTGCGCCTGAAAGAATTTACCGACGAGTTGGATAATGCCGAGGCCGTGATCTTTTCTTTGGCCCTGGGGGTGGAATCGCGCGATCCCTACACCGGCAACCACTGCGAACGCCTGTCGCGCTATGCCAGCGATTTGGGCCACCACCTGGGGCTCGATGCAGACTGCGTGCTCGCCCTCAAACGCGGAGGCTATCTGCACGATCTGGGAAAGATCGTGGTGCCCGATGAGATTCTCAAGAAAGGCATGGACCTCACTCCGCAGGAGTGGCTCGTCATGAAGCAGCATCCGGCCACCGGAGAAAATATCTGCCGCCCCCTCAAATCGTTGCGCATGGTGCTGCCCATCATTCGCCATCACCATGAACACATGAACGGCAGCGGATATCCCGACGCATTGCACGGGGAAGAGATTCCCTTGCTCGCCCGCATCCTGCAAGTGGTGGATGTCTATGATGCTCTGCGCACCCGGCGTCCGTACAAGGAAGCCTTGTCTTTTGAACAGACCCAGAGCGAGATGCTGCAGGAAGCCCACGACGGCCTGCTCGATCCCATGCTGGCGAATGAGTTTTTCTCCATGCTGAAAACCAGCAAACAGGCGGCGTAAAGGCAGTTTCGAGTCGTTAGTTTCAAGTTTCGAGTTTTCGTAAAGCAGTTTCAAGTTGTTGGTTTCGAGTTTCGAGTTTTCTAATTCAATTTAACGGCGGATGCCTCAGGTCGCGCCGTTATTATCCCAACGAACGGGGCGAAACGCCTTTCCTCTGCGCCTCTGTGGTGATCTAGACTCGGTAAACCCCCGGTAAACCTTAAATCCATGTTGACATCTTCCACTTGAAACTCGAAACTTGAAACTTGAAACTATTTACAGCAGCTCACAACACGGCATGCCCGTGCCCGCGTCTAAGTTGCTCATGGATGAGTACGTGAAATATAGCATCGTTATTCCGGCCTACAACGAAGCCGCCCGCATTGCTCCCACCCTGGAGAAGGTGCTGGCGCACGCCGCCCACCAGGGATGGCAGGCCGAAGTCATTGTGGTCAATGACGGGTCGCGCGATAACACCGCTGAAATCATCCGCGATTGGGCGCGGCGCAGCCCCACGGTGAAGCTGGTGGAAAACCCCGGCAACCGCGGCAAAGGATACAGCGTGCGTAACGGTATGCTGCACGCCCAGGGCGATATCCTGCTGTTCAGCGATGCCGACCTCTCATCGCCTGTTTATGAAGCCGGCAAACTCTTCGCCGCCCTCGAAAACGGCGCCGATGTGGCCATTGGTTCGCGCTGGATGGATAGCGCCTTGCAGACCGAACGGCAGCCGCTTCATCGCCAGCTCTTCGGTCGCATCTTCAACCTGGCGCTCAGAATTGTTCTCAATCTGAAACAAAAAGATACGCAATGCGGATTCAAGGCCTTTACCCGGCGCGCCGCCGATGCCATCTTCCCCCGCCAGCGGATCGAGCGCTGGGGCTTTGACCCCGAGCTTCTGTTCCTCGCCAATCGGCTTGGATTCAAAGTGGCGGAGGTCCCCGTAGAATGGGCGCACGACGAGCGCTCGAAAATCAATCCAGTGCAGGATGGCATCAAGATGTTCTTTGAGATACTGAAGGTCCGCTGGAACTCGATCACCGGCAAATATAAGGCTCCGCACCTGACCTTGCCCCCGCCAGGCGTGTCGGTCACTGAAAAAACCGCGTGAGCGAATTAGAAACGGGTTATTAAAAACTTCTGCGCTACCGTGGAAGAGCACGGCTTTCAGCCGTGCGTACAGGTTGCCTTCATTAGATATTCTTTGGGCTTTAGCCCCGGAGGTATTCCGGCGGCGGGTCGAGCACAAACCCTGGGCGTGCGGAAGAATAGGGAAATTCTTCGGCCTTCTTGCACAATCGTCTGCGAACCGGATTCTGATGAATATAGTCCACGTGTTGCAGATAGTCCCTTGCATCGTGAATACGATGTTCCGTGAAACTCCGTTGCCATATCTCCGCCTTGTTGCTAAGTTGCTTTTTCACCTGATACGAATACCCGCCTTTAATAAACTGCATGGATTTTTCCAGAGAGATCAATTGGTTGGGAGTAAGAATGCAGTGGAAGTGATCAGGCATTAAGACGAACTGATGAAGCTGGAACTTACCGGCGTCCCGATAAGAAAACAAGATATTCAGAAAGAGATCAGCCATTTGCGTGGAGTTGAAGACAGGCCTTCGATCGTAGGTTACAGCCGTGATAAAGAATGTTCTGGCTTGGATCATCGCGCCGGGGCTAAAGCCCGCGTTCCTTTATACACGAAAACGCACGGCTGAAAGCCGTGCTCTTCCACGGTAGGATAGAATTTTATGGGAGATTCCCAGCTTGCTTATTTCAACAACCAAAAAGCCCAAGCCATCTGGCCTGGGCTCTTCTAAAACTTTTTGTTCACCAAGACTTTAGGAAGCCGCAGCTCGGAAAGTCCTGGGGCGGGGCACAGCGGTCACGCCTTTGCCGCGGTCGAGCATAAGCGTCATGGTGTTGGAGCACCGGCCACAGAGCCAGAAGTGCTCCAGGCGCGGGGTCTTGCGGGATGAAGTAACCAGTTGGGGGCCCGTTGGGCGAATTTCTCCCGAACCATCCACTTCCACTTGAAAGATTTTGCCTTCACGGAAGTAATGGAACGGCGTTGAGCAGTTTGGATTGGCGCATTTTGAAACCATTGACATCCTCCCGAATCAAAATCAAGTAAGTTTCTGCAAGATTGTCCTGGCAGGGCGGAAGCTAATGGCTATTAAGTTGCTCGGCCAGGGGTTACTGAGCAAATTGCTGCTAATCTGATGCAGAAACCGGGCGCTGAGTCGCCGGGAAAATTGAATTTTTTAGGAAGCTAAATGCTTCCCAGAGTACGTTCTTCGTATAATGAATGATATCCGCAAACTTCGCCCAAATTCAACCCCCAAAATTGATTGAGGCGCAATTTGACGCAGGGAACCTGATGAGCATTACTCAAACCATGCCGGATACGGCGCTGCAGCAACCTACTGATAGGGAAAGGGTTTTTGAGCTCTTTCGCCGCTGGGGATACCTCCAGGCCACCCTCGACCCGCTCGGGCATATGTCCCCTGAGCCCCATCCGGAACTCGAAATTTCCGGCAATGCCGCCACCTTTGCCCAGGAAGCCCGCGCCATTTATTGCGGCTCGATTGGCGCCGAATTCATGCATCTGCCGCAGGCCGAGCGCCGCCATTGGTTGCAGGAACGCATGGAACGGCGCTCTCCAAAACAAGCCACTGATGCCGGGCGCATTCTGGAGCGGCTTGTCCGCTCTGAGCTCTTTGAACAGGTTATCCAGGCGCGCTACCTGGGAACCAAGCGCTTCTCGCTGGAAGGTTTGTGCGGCCTGGTTCCGCTGCTGGATGAAGTGCTGGAAGTTGCCGCTGCCCACGGAACCGTCGAGGCGCTGATGGGTATGAGCCATCGCGGCCGGCTGAACGTCATGCTGAACATCGTGGGCCGCGATGCCGCTGAGATTTTTGCCGGCTTCGAGGATGTAGACCCGCGCAGCGTGCTGGGCGCCGGCGACGTGAAGTATCACATGGGCGCCACCGGCGAATTCAGCACGCGCAACGGAAAGAAAGTCAGCATCCACCTGGTCTCCAATCCCAGCCACCTGGAATCTGTAGACCCGGTTGTGCTCGGACGCACCCGCGCCAAGCAGACGCGTTACCATGATGCCGGCCGTACCAAGTATCTGCCCATTGAACTCCACGGCGACGCCGCCTTTGCCGGACAGGGAATTCTGGCGGAGACACTCAATCTTGCCGGCTTGCGGGCTTACGACGTCGGCGGGACGCTCCACATTATTTGCAACAACCTGATTGGCTTTACCACCAGCCCCAATGAGTTGCATCCTACGCGTTTTGCTTCTGATGTTGCCAAGCGCTTGCCCATCCCCATTTTTCATGTCAACGCCGAAGACCCGGAAGCGATTATCCGCGTTGCCAACATGGCGGCCGAATATCGCTATGAGTTCTCCAGCGACGTTGTGATTGACCTGATTGGCTTCCGCCGCCACGGACACAGCGAGGTCGACGACCCCACCATCACGCAGCCGGCGCTCTACAAAATGATCAATCAGCATCCGCCGCTGTGGGAGGTCTATGCGCAGAAAAATAAGCTCGATCCCGCGCCCATCATCGAACAGATAAAAGCCGAACTGCAAGACGCCCAGCAGCGCGGCAAGACCATAAAGAAGAAGCCGACTTTTTATTCCCTGCCCAAGTACTGGGATAAGTTCGTCGGCGGCAACTACAAGCCGGAATACGAAGTCCGCACCGGCCTCGATGCCGCCGAACTCGGCGCCATCACCCAGGCATTGACTACCGTGCCGCCGAACTTTACTCCGCATCCCAAGATCAAGCGTTTACTGGAAGAGCGCGCCCGTATGGGCTCAGGAGCCAAGCCGGTGGACTACGGCATGGCCGAAGCGCTGGCCTTTGGCTCGCTGCTGAAACAGGGCGTACCCATCCGCATGAGCGGCCAGGACAGCCGCCGCGGGACCTTCAACCAGCGTCATGCCGTGCTGATCGATGTAGAGAACGAGCAGGAATATATTCCGCTTTGCCACGTGTCGAAAGACCAGGCAAACTGCGAGATCTACAACTCCACCCTCTCGGAAGCCGCCGTGCTCGGTTATGAGTACGGCTACAGCCGCGATTATCCCGAGACCCTGGTGCTGTGGGAGGCGCAGTTCGGCGACTTCGCCAATGGCGCCCAGGTGGTGATTGACCAGTTCGCCAGCGCCGGCGAAGACAAGTGGAACCTGTTTTCCGGCCTGGTGCTGCTGCTGCCGCACGGATACGAAGGCCAGGGCCCGGAGCACTCCAGCGCCCGCATCGAGCGCTACCTGCAACTGGCGGCCGAAGATAACATGCAGATTTGCCAGCCCTCGAATGCCGCCCAGTATTTTCACCTGCTGCGCCGCCAGGCGCTGCAAAAATGGCGCAAGCCGCTGGTTGTTTTTACCCCCAAGAGCATGTTGCGCCACCCTGACGCCAGCAGCACCCTCGACGACTTTACCCGCGAACGCTTCTGGCGGGTTGTGCCAGACGGCGAGGCCGGCAATGCAACGCGCCTGTTGCTGTGCAGCGGCAAGATTGGTCACGAGCTGCGCCAGGCCCGCACCGCGCGCAAAGATGCGAACACGGCCATCGTCTTTCTCGATCAGCTCTATCCCTTCCCGGAAAAAGAGCTGGCAGCGGAGCTGGCGCGGCATCCTAAAGTCCGCGAGATTATCTGGATACAGGAGGAGCCGGCCAATATGGGCGCTCATTTCTACGTGCTGCCCTGGCTGGAGCGCGTGGCCCGCAATATCCCCGTGCGTTCGATCAAACGCTCGGCCAGCGCCAGTCCGGCAACCGGCTCGGCCAAAGCGCATGAGATGGAACAGAAGACGCTGGTCACGCTGGCATTCGGGAAATGAACTGAGCTTTTAGCTCTTAGCTGTTAGCTCTTAGCTTGAACGATTCACAATTGCTGCATCCCCGCTGCCGTAGAATAGTGGGCCTTCAGAGTCTGTGCTGGAACTCAATTTCTGGGCACGTGAAGGGGTGAATAACCCCGAAGGGGTGGCGTGTTATAGCCCAGCGCTTCAGCGCTGGGTGTGAGCAAAAATGATGTAAGTCCCGTAGGGACGACGCACTTCAGGTTCTTACACGAAACTCTTCGTGCCGGGTAGGTAGACCGATTCTGGAATTGCCCCAGCGAAAGGCTAAGAGCTAAAAGCTAAGAGCCGCTGAAGAGTAAAATCAAGTATCAAGCAATCAAGGAGCACTGCATGGCAAATGAGACAGTACAAACAAACCGCATGGTCCATTGCGTGAAATTAAAGAAGGACCTCCCCGGACTCGACGAGCCTCCCTTTGACGGCGCGCTGGGCCAACGCATCTATGATCAGGTCTCAGCCGAGGCCTGGCACGGGTGGAGCGAATTCTGCAAGATGGTCCTGAACGAATACCGGCTGAATCCGGCCAGCCCGCGCGATCAACAGGTCATCGTGCAGCACATGGAACATTATTTTTTCGGCGAAAATCCAGCGGCGCCCCCGCCCGATTACGTTCCACCCAAGAGCTAGTTTCTTGAATGTTTGGAAGGAGGAGGCTGTCATGAAAATCCGTCATGATGCGATCTTCGTTTCAAGTGTACTTTTTACCGTCGCATTCGTGTGCATGATACCGTCAATATGGTCGATGGTCTTGGCAGGGCGCGACAAGACGGTACTAGCGGAGATAGGTCCAGGTTGGTCGGATTATCTCAGATTACTCGGTGTATTCGGGGCCACTTCTCTGGCCGTCATCTTCGTCGTCCTGATTGTTATTTGGATGGGGTACGTTAAAAGGATTCGCTGGACGTGGTTCGTCATGTTTATCATCGTTTGGGTGTGGGCCTTCCCATACCTGATACTGCCGAATCTGAGACTCCTTCGAATGTGGGATCTAGCTGACTTCGCCCGATGGTTGAATCCGGCAGAATGGTATGCAAAAGAGACGTCCATCGTTGCTCGCAGCATAGTGGAGCAGGCTCTGATTTTCTCGCTTATGCTGATCGCCCTGATTGTGCCCATCAAATCATTTTTCAGGAGAGAAAACCGAAGTCAGGCTAATCACACTTGATCATCGCGATCCCATACGAACTGAAAGCAAGAGGAAGAAAATTGCAAACCCCTCAGAATTGATGATGAATGATGAACGTCCTCCAACTCGGCCTGATCGACTACGAAACGGCGCTCAAGCTGCAGCAATCCCTGGTCGAGCTGCGCAAACAGGACCGCATTGCCGATACCCTGCTGCTGCTGGAGCATCCACCAGTCATCACGCTCGGACGCAATTCCAAAGCCGACAACCTGCGGGCCTCCGCGGAGGAGTTAGCCGCGCGCGGCGTGCAGATCTTCGAATGCAACCGCGGCGGCGATATCACCTTCCACGGACCAGGACAGCTCGTGGGCTATCCCATCTTCGACCTGCGCGCCTTCACCGATGAACACGGCAACCGCAAGACATTGGGCGCGGTAGATTTCGTGCGCCGCATGGAAGAAGCTCTCATCCGCACCTGCGGCGATCTCGGTATTCCCACCGAGCGAATCAAAGGATTGACTGGCGTATGGACGGCTGCTGAAACTTCAAAGCAACAAGCTAAGATCGCTGCTATTGGAGTGCATATTTCCCGTGCCGTTACCTCTCACGGTTTTGCCTTGAACGTCAGCAACGATTTGGAGTACTTCAACCTGATTATCCCCTGCGGAATCCCCGACAAACCTGTGACCTCGATCGAAAAAGAAATCTGCGAAAAGCGCGCTTTGCGCGAAGGAGAAATTCCCACCATGCAGGAAGTAGCCCATACCATCGCCCGCAACTTCGGCCGCGTCTTCAAGAAGCAAACTCTGTGGCTGGAATCTCTGGAAGATTTAATGAACAGCGCTTCGCCTGCTCTGCCCGCCAATCAAGACACGCCAGCCAAGCCTCCCCGCGAACTGGAAGAGATGCACGGGGATAGAACCTTCCTCGCCTGATCGTGCTCAGAACGGAATCAACGCAGGCCTTGAGCGGGGCGGCAGTAAGAACAATGCATTCTGTCGATGGCCATGTCGCCTGTCCCTGTCATGCCGCCTGTCCCTGTCATATTGAGCGGAGCGCCGCGATCCATCTCAAATAAAAGAGAATCTGAAGCGCGGAGTCGAAACACCCCGAGGATGTCTCGAGAAAAAATACCGCCTCAGGGAATTCTCTCGACTGGCAGCGAAGAGTGGAATCCCTATGGGCCGAGAAGAGAGCCGCCATTGCGATCTTTCCGGCGTTACAATAAATGCCAGCGTCGGCTCGCATGAAGAAACCTAAAATGCCGAGCTCCAAGAAGACTTCAAAGAACTTGAAGACTCGTGTGGCACAGCCGTCCTCGGCTGTGGGCGATGGTGCATCGCGGAAAGCCTTGTCTATTTCCCGTCCAAACAGAGCCTCCCGCAACGGTGCATCATCTCAGCCGATCACTAACCCCCAAGGCATCCCCGACTGGCGTCTCGAACGGCCCGACTTCACCACCGTCGAGGTCAGCAAAAACGGAAACGTCCACTACGAGGTCCGCGGGAACCTGCGCGCGCCTGCGCCACCCATTCGCGATTCGAAGTACCTGAAGCCGGAGCAATGCGTCGAGCTCTACCGCTGGATGCTGCTTAACCGCAAGATGGAGCAGACGCTGGAGACCCTCTACAAACAGAGCAAAGTCGTAGGCGGGGTCTACTTCGGCCTGGGGCAGGAAGCCTGCTCCTGCGCCTCGGCCTACGCGTTGGGCAAAGACGACTGGTTCGCGCCCATGATCCGCAACCAGGGAGCGCAACTGGTGCGCGGCTTCCATGCCCGCGACATCATGATGCAATACATGGCCAAAGCCGGTTCGCCTACCCATGGCAAAGACGGGACTTCCCATTATGGGGATATCGAAAAGCGCCACATGGTCTCGCCCATTTCAATGCTGGGCGACCTGATTCCCGTGATGGCGGGCGTCGCCCTCGGCGCGCGCCTGCAAGGACGCAACCTCGCTGTATTGACCTGGATCGGCGATGGCGGCCAATCCACCGGCGTGACCCACGAAGGCCTGAACTTCGCCGCGGTGCAGAAGCTCGGCTTGGTGCTGATTGTCGAAAATAATCTTTGGGCCTACTCCACGCCGACTGAAATGCAGTTCGCCGTGAAAGACCTCGCCGACCGCGCCATCGGCTATGGAATTCCCGGCGTGATCGTTGACGGCACCGACGCCTGCCAGGTCTACGACGCGACGTATGAAGCCGTGCAGCGCGCCCACCAGGGCGAAGGCGCGTCATTGATTGAAGCCAAGATGATGCGCATGAAAGGCCACGCCATCCACGACGCCGCCGCGTATGTCCCACAGGAGTTGATGGAGTATTGGCGCAAGCGCGACCCCATCGCCCGCTTTGAAAAATATTTGCTGGAAAAGAAGTGGCTGACGCTTAAGCAGAACGAGACGCTCATTGCCGCAGTAGAGAAAGAAATAGAAGAAGAACGCGCGGTGGCCGAAGCTTCACCCATGCCCAATCCCGAAGACGCCGCCAAGGGCGTCTGGTGCGAAGGCTGCCACGAGATCAAACCGAAATACGGAACGCCGAAGGTTATGAAAAGTTCCGGAAAACTGAAAGAATCCGAAGCGGCAATACATTTTAAATAACACTCGGCACTCAGCTTCAAACTCGAAGAGGGCGAGGCAAAACCATGAGCAACAAGATATTTAGAAACGCGCTTACAGCGTTATGCCTTTTCACATTCTTTGGCAGCGCAGTGTGCCAGCAACTTGGGCATGTTGATTTGACCCACGTACCTGCTGATGACCTGCGGCAACATGCAGAGGAAGCAACGTCCCCAGATCCTTGCGAAGGCAAGTGGAATGAAATACTTGCACTCGCCTTCGTTGAAGCTAAGAAACCACAGAAAATTACGTTGGAAATAACCAGGCTGAGCACTACCCCAGTAGCTTTGGGCAGCGAAATAGACGCTGAGGTCCGGCTGAAAAATTCAAGCAAAGACGTGATTGAGATTCCCTGGAGCACTGCCCCGTCAGCATTCAAACAGACCTCTTATGTAAATCCCGTGAAATTTGAAACCGGAAATTTTGAGTTCCATTTGAGCTATGAAGATGGTACCGACATGGTGTTGAAATCGCACGAAAACACTCTGTACAGCTCGAATCAGTGGCCGGACAGCAGATTGCGGCTTCCGCCCGGGGCATGGATGGCAGCGACGCTTAGATTTCGATTGGAATCAGATAGCTTCGGAGTTGCGCACACAGGTAGAGGACGCTTGACTGTCAAATGGAAACAGGGAGGAGTGAGCCGGTTCGAAAAAAATTGCCGATTGGTGCAAACAACGTATTTTTACAGGACCTTTTACAGGCAGGAAATGAAAGTAAGAAAAATGAAGATTGTTAAAGATGACATGTTAGCTCTCGGCCAGGCGCTCAAGCACTACAACGGCGGATGTACCGATCAACAAAGTGGAGAATTAGGTTGTGGATGCCACCAGCAAAATCAAAAATAGCAATCTACTCGTTGAAATTCTCGGGCAATGGCCTTCCTTTCATGACGCAGAAGTTTTGAAGATCGTCTTGGATCGTGCTCCGAGCGGCCAATATTGTGGACCCAATCTGGAAGCACATATTCACGTCTTCCAAATGACTTCCCGAGCGCCAAATTGATGGTTATGACGGGCGATGCACGTCTGGAGATGAAAAAAAATCCTGTTTTCCGGCCTCCCCTGCGCGATCTGCGGTGTCTAAGACCAGAGATGCTGAAGCCACTGCTGGCCAGTTTGTTCTTGTTGCTTTCCACCGGCGCTGTTGCCCAGGAGGCCGGCTACCTTGATCTGACGGGTGTCATACCCCGCACAAATCTGCGCTATCCTCCCGCTCCACCACCAAAACCTCTGCCACGTGCCTGCAAAAATGGCCTTTGCACGGGCTTCGGCATCGCTGGTGCGTCGATGGGCGTTAGCATCGGTTGCGGCGCAGGCGATTCACGCGATCCGCGTGCGCTCAAGACCACGCTCACCTGGCTTAACCAAATTGACTATCAGATTGGCGACAACATTGAATTCGAGATTCGACTCGATAACGTCGGCTCTGAGACCATGGCGATCCCATGGACTCCCCATCTGGCGGATCTCCAGCCGGCAGATGATTCCAAACCCTTCAACTACCTGGAACTTGATTTGACTCTCGACATCAAGACCGATTCTGCCACTGTTTCCCTGCCCCCCGTTGAGCTTCACGGCTCCGAGGAGGCGGCTGGCACAATCGTTGAACTGGCTCCCGGAGCATGGGTGCGAGTAAGAGCCTCCGTAAAGCTCATCGTGAATGAACTTGCTCGCAGGCGCGCCCAACAGCAGGACACTCCTTGGGAAGCAAATGCACGTTTCGGGTATCGTCATGACTCGTTTCATCCCCATCCCGGTGGATACGGTACTGAAATCAACAACGACTATCCGCGCAGTCTGCAGGGACATCCGTTGCCCATGCACATCTATCTCACTGGAAACTGACAACTGGGAACTGGCAACTGGTTTGATATCAAATCCTTGCTTTTTGTCAGCGTCAGGCCGATCATTTCCTTTGGATGTGCAGGGTTGAAGAATTGGGCAGACCAAAACCGCGGAGAAAAAGACTGGAGCAGTAAACCAGGTAATACCCCGATTTTGGCCGCACTCAATTGCAAACAAAGGGGTTGGTTAAAAAGGAGGGTTACTTAGTAACCCCCACCCCCCACCCCCTCAGGCGAGCTGCCGATGCACCCTCTTTGGCTGAATGCTGATTGCTGAGTGCTGAATGCTCACGGAGAACCGATGTCCCAAGCCACGTATCTCGAAGCCATCCGCCAGGGAATCTGGGAAGAGATGGAGCGCGACCCTGCCGTCTTCTGCATCGGTGAAGATATTGGCATCTACGGCGGGGCGTTCAAAGTTACCGAGGGGTTTATTGACCGCTTCGGTTCCGAGCGCGTGATTGATACACCCATCGCCGAGTCGGCGATTGTGGGCGCGGCCTACGGGGCATCGCTGACCGGGCTGCGTCCGGTGGCCGAGTTCCAGTTCATGGATTTCATCGGCTGTGCCTTCAACCAGATCGTCAACATGGTTGCCAAGTCGCACTACCGCTGGAGCGCACCCGCGCCGCTGGTGCTGCGCGGCCCCTGCGGTGGCGGCGTGCACGGCGGACCTTTTCATTCACAGAACCCGGAGATGCACTACGTCCACACGCCTGGCATGAAGGTCATTGCTCCATCCACGCCGCGCGACGCCAAGGGATTGATTAAATCTGCAATCCGCGACAACAATCCTGTGCTCTTTCTGGAGCACAAGCTTTTGTATCGCCGCATCAAAGAAGAGCTTCCCGAAACGGGAGATGAAATTATTCCCATCGGCAAGGCTCGCGTAGCGCGCGTGGGAAAAGACATCAGCGTAATCACCTACGCCGCCATGGTGCACACCGCCCTCGAAGCCGCCGGCATGCTAAGCAAAGAAGGAATCGACCTGGAAGTGATTGACCTGCGCACGCTGCTGCCGCTCGATCGCAAAGCCATCGCCACGACAGTGAAGAAGACAAACAAAGTCATCATCCTGCATGAAGACACCAAGACTGGAGGCCTGGCGGGAGAGATCACAGCCATCATCAACGAAGAGGCATTCGAAGATTTGGATGGGCCCATTGTGCGCATCGCATCTTTAGATACTCCGGTTCCCTTCTCCCCGCCGCTGGAAAACTTTTTTCTGCCGAAAGTTGAAGACGTAGTGCGGGAGGCGCGTAAACTGCACGCATACTGAAGGAGAGATCATGGAATTCAGAGTAACGTATCTTCGCATTGTGCAGGCAGTGATGTTGGTCTCGCTTTGTTTGTATGTCTGGCTGGGAGAATGGCTCCGGAAGGAACCAAAGACATTATCCGATCTGGTAATTCTTAAAGCGATGGCGCTATTTTCTATCGTAAACGGCGCGATTGTTCTCTTTGTCCGCATGCAATTGCTTCCGGCCACTGAAGAAAAATTACGGCTCGAAGCGACGGATTCTGCAGTGCTGACGCGCTGGTCCATGCTGAACATCATGAGTTTCGCGCTTTGTGAAAGCATAGGGCTCTTTGGCCTCGTATTACGCATCTTGGGAGCATCCCTCTCGCAAGCTGCTGGGTTCTATGCCGCCGCTGTAATTCTCCTATTGCTCTCGACTCCACGCCGGCCATAACATTCTTATCGAGAAAAGTTCATTATGAAAATCAATCCTATCGTCTGGTCAAGCATTCAGTCCGAAGCCATGACACCGCTGGTCACGCGCCAATACGTCTCCGGCGAACAAATTACGCTCGCGCGCTTTGAGCTGAAGAAGGGCTCCGTGATTCCCGAGCACAAGCATGCCAATGAGCAGATCAGCTCCATCGTCTCCGGCTCGCTCGTCTTCCACATGGATTCGCGCGAGATCACGGTGCGCGCGGGTGAGTTTATCGTAATCCCGCCGCACACGCCCCACGCGGCCGAAGCGCGCGAAGATTGTGTCGCCATTGATGTCTTCAGCCCTCCGCGTGCCGACTGGGCGGCGAAGCAAGACACCTATCTGCGGGGAAAATAATTCAAATGCGCTCTTGAACCGATGCGCATCGCCGTCAAGCGGTAACGATTTTTTCGTCGCTGCTCTTTTTCGCCGTATCCAGCTTTTCAATCTGGTGGAAGCGTTCCAGGTCAACCATGACGGGTTTGCCGCCGGTGTGTTGGGTGAACACGCTGGCAAAGCGCGCGTTCCACATGATCTCGTCGGCGGTGTAGGAAGTGCGGCTGTAGACGATCTGGGCGAAAGCTTCGTCCACGCCGTTGAGCAGGATGAGGAATTCGCCCTTGGTGTCGTACAAGTCCTGCGGTTTTACTCCGTAGAGCGGGCTGCTCCCGTCAATGGGATGGACCACGGTCCAGGTCAAAGGGAAAAAGGTCACCCTCTCGCGCTCCAGCGCCAGTTGATAGTACTGCCGTATGGTGCCGCGATCGGTGAGTTCGAAGCGCGAGAACAACACCTTTGCCTGCACCTCGATAATCTCGTTGCGGCGGGCATTGACAATGCGGAATTGAAAGGCAGTGATGCCGCGGTAGGGCGCAATCACGGCATGCCGGCTGTAAATGATCTTTGCCGTAGGACGCGAGAAACGCGCAAAGATCATTCCCGCCAGGAGCGCCACCATCAACAGGCTTACCAGGGATTCCACCGTGGCCAGCATATTGGACCCAAATCCCACGGGAACCACATTGCCGTATCCAATGGTGGTGAAGGTTTGGATGCTGAAGAAAAATGCCCGCCAGAAGCCGGTGCCTGTGTTCGAGTTGCCCTGCAATGCCTCGGCGCCCAAAGCCACAAAGCCCAGGGCAAAGAGAACATTGATGAAGATAAAAGCCCCCGCCATAAGCGCCGTAAATCGCGGCGAGCTCATGGTCAGCAGCAACTGGTAGGCGTGAAGCGAACGCCAGAAGCCCAATCCTTTGCGGCGCACATTAAAGCTGCCATCGCGGTTCAGCAGGCGCTGCGCGGACTCCTGCGAAACCACGTTGCCAAAACCCAGGTCGCGGTCTTGTTTTTCTACGTCAACCGGCGAAAGCTTGGTATTGAGTGTCGCCATTGCTAAGATTGTACAGAAACTGCAATGGCTATTTGGCTCTTGGAATATCCGAAAAGCCGGGGTAGAGTTGTGCCGTGACACTGCATTACCTTTACGCTCCGGCGCTGTTGCTGGTCTACTACGCGGCGGTGTGGTTTTTCTACGGACGCGATCCCAAGCCCGGGCCGGTGGTCACGCGCTACACGCCTCCGCCCGGACTCACGCCCGCGGCCGTGCGTTATCTGCTGTTGAACAATACCGATGGCCGCAGCCTGGCCGCATTGCTGGCCGACCTGGCCTGCCGCAAGCGCATCACCATCGAACCGATGGATGGCAAATATCGCGTGCGCTTCGTGAGCTCTTCCGCCCCTCAGGAACCCTTGCCACCCGAGGAACAGATCGCAATGGAGCTGCTGCTGGCATGGGATACGCCCACCACCGCCGGCCCCGTAACCCTCGACATGGACTACGCCCCCCGCAACTCGGGGCTCATTATGGGAATTCTGGGCTCGCTGCAGAGGCAATACGACGGCGTGTTCTACACGAACAATTATGGGCTCATAGCCTTGGGAGTGCTGGCCACCTGCCTGTTGGCCGGCACTATGGTATTCAGCATGCCGGCAACGAGCGGCGAGATTACATTCCTGACTCTATGGTTCTTACTTTTGTCTTTGATATCGGGCATTGTTCTTTCCACCGCGAAAAATGCGCTGATGGGAAGATCGGCCATGAAGAATGTGATTTTTGTTTTTGCGCTGCTGTGCGCTCTATTAGCGCTGTTGGGTTGGCTGGCTTTGCACATCGCGCAGCGTTCGTCATGGGATTTTGTTGTCGCGCTGGGTTTGTTGGCCGCGATCAATATGATTTTCGCTCCCCTGATGAAAGCCCTCACCAAAAAAGGCCGCGAGCTGATGGATTATCTCGCCGGCTACCGCCAATACCTGATCGCGGTGGAAAGCGACGCCATGAGCCGCATGAATGCGCCCGCCAAACCACCTGACTTGCTGAACGAGCACCTGCCCTACGCCATTGCCCTCGACGTAAAAGTGAACTGGGGCGACCACTTCAGCAGCACCTTCTTCTTCACTGCCGCAGCTTCGAACGATGCATAAAGATTACGAAAGAGAACCAATCTATGTTCTATCTTCTTAAGACCGAGCCCTCTGAATATTCTTTCTCTCGCCTGCTGCGCGACGGCACAACTGTCTGGGATGGCGTTACCAATCCCGTGGCGGTAAAGAACCTGCGCGCCATGCAACCCGGAGAACAACTGGTCATCTACCACACCGGCGACGAGAAGCGCGTTGTGGGCACGGCCTCGGTGGTTTCTGTGGATGCGAACGATCCTAAGAACCCCAAGGTGAAAATCAAGGCCGGTAGTGCGCTCACCCGGCAACCATCGCTGGCCGAGATCAAGGCGAACAAACTGTTCCAGGATTCTCCGCTGGTCAGGCAAGGCCGGCTTTCGGTGGTGCCTTTGAGCGAGGAGCAGCACCGTTTCCTGATTAAGGAAAGTTAGGAGACGCAGCATGCTGCGTCTCTGTGAGAATTCAAGATCGGGAACGCTGTTTCTCCCTGCGCTCAAATAGTTTAAATAAAATAAGCATGGCCAAAACCCAGAGCACAAATCCGGCGGCCATGTAGAGCAGCATCCATCCCAGCATGGCGATGGCGCTTCTGGGACGCTGAAACAACGCTGCGATCAGCGGCAGGAACATCACCAGGAGAATAAAAAGCCACTCGGGATACTGATATCCCAGAAAGCTTCCTGGCGTGCGCGTCTCTTTGCCAGATGGATCTGGCATTGGAGCCTGGTCTGACGATGGCATTTCGTCGGGCATGCGCCTAACCATAGCACAGGCCATGCAGATACACTTTGAAGATATGAGGTTGCCGGCCGCGCTCGAAGACAGCATCGAAGATCAACTCTCCGCATTCGACCGCAGAGCGCTGGCGCGCGCGGTGGAAGAGCTCTCACGCAGCTATCGGAACCCATCGGCAAGCGCAAATGTTTCCGCGGGCGTTATCGGCAACGACCTGCAGCGCGCCGCCTATCTGCTTACGCGCCTGCCGGCGAGCTACGCGGCCATTCATGCCGTGCTGCGGGAAATGAGAGAACGCATGCCAGACCTTGAAGTTCGCAGCCTGCTTGACCTGGGAGCAGGTCCGGGAACGGCAATGTGGGCGGCAGCTGAAATCTTCGGGGAACTGGAACGGGTCACATTGGTTGAGCAATCGAGCGGGTTCATCCGCCTCGGACAAAAGTTCGCCGCCTCTGCTCCCTCCTCCGCTATTCAAAACGCCCGCTGGGTAGAAGCTGATTTAAAACATGAAACCCAGCTTCCCGAACACGATCTGGTGATCATCTCGTATGCTCTGGGTGAACTGCCCTCCACCAGCCGCAGCCAAGTTCTGTTGAGCGCGTGGAGGGCTGTAACCAAGGCGATTGCCGTCATCGAACCGGGAACCCCGCGCGGCTTCGAAGTGATACTGCATGCACGGAATGAATTGCTGCAGCAGAAAGCGCACCTGGTAGCGCCTTGTCCGCATGAGAATCAATGCCCGATGGACTTGTGTGGCACACCCGTCCCCGGCTGTGCTTCGCCGACCTCGAAAATGAAACAAGACTGGTGCCACTTTGCCCAGCGGCTGGAACGCACTTCACTCCACAGAAAATTAAAATCAGCGGAGCTGGGATATGAAGACGAAAAGTTTTCTTACATCGCAGCCAGCCGGAAAATTGTTCCATTGGCCGAAGCGCGCGTAATCCGGCATCCGATCCAGCTCAAAGGACATATCAAGCTGAAGCTGTGCACGCGGGAAGGCTTAAAGCAGGAAACCGTGACCCGCAGCCAGGGCAGCGCATTCAAAGCTGCGCGTAAGGCGAAATGGGGAGACGAGTGGGAGACGAAGAAGCAATGACACATTTAGGAATTCGATTTTTTGAGATCGATTTTCCCCGGTTGGACCGTGGGCAGAATCCGTCTCCGATGGCCTATGATACGGCAAGTTCCACCACTTCCGGTTATTTGGCAGGAGAAATAGGCTGATCGAACAGATCGGAGGCAATGTGATCTCCCAAGTCCCAGGTTTTAACAGGACCAAGATTGGAAAGCACGATGATGCAGACGTGTTCCTTCGGATAGCGCTGGATAACACTGGAAAATCCCGTTACGCCGCCACCGTGATAGTAGAGCGTCCTGTTGAATCGTTTGGTGATGACCACTCCATAGCCGTAGTGACTTGCAAACGCCGCCGTTTCCGGGTATTCCTCGAACATCTGGCCAAGCGACTCCACGGAAAGCAGCTTCCCGTTGGCAAGCGCCTCGTTCCAGCGGTACATGTCTTCTACAGTGGAATAAATGCCACCGGCCGCGAAGGGGATGCTCATGTCGATGAAATCGGCATTGACGAGATGACTGTCTTTGGTCTCGTAGCCTGAAGCCCGGTTGTTGAGAATGTCTGAAGCTTTGTCATACCCGGAGCTCACCATTCCCAGCGGACCAAAAATGTTGGTCGCAAGAAAGGCATCATAGCTTTGCCCCGAGACTTTTTCGATGATCATTCCAAGCAAAATATAGCCGGTGTTGGTGTAGGCGAACTTGCTTCCGGGTTTGAATTCCAAAGGCTGGTTTACGACGAGGTCGATCATCTCTTTGGGAGTCGCCCCAGTACGATTGAGTTCTTTCATCTTGGGTGAACTGGTGTAATTGGGGAGGCCGGAGGTGTGTGTCAGCAATTGATGAATCGTGATTGGCTGCCACGCGCCGGGAAGATCAGACAGGTACTTGGAGATTGAATCATGTACGCTCAGCCGGCCACGCTCCTGCAACAGCAGGATGCAGGCCGCCGTGAACTGCTTGGTCATAGAGGCGATGCGGAATTTGGTTGTGGGGGTGTTGCGAACGCTCCATTCCTCATCAGCGAAGCCGTATCCCTTCTCAAATTCAATCTTCCCATCTACCCCTATGAGAACAGATCCGCGAAACGAGTTTGTCGCAGCTTCTGAAGTGAGATATGCGTCCGCTCGCTCAATCCCCTGCTTCGTCTTCTCTTCCTGGCCATATGCACATATGGAACCGAAGAAGATGGCAAGCAGAACGAGAAAATGGGACGTTAAGGGACGAACCGGCAACTTGGCGCGCATGCAAGTCACGATACTACAGTTCTGAAACCACATGGACGATTAAGGGAACTGCTCCTGCCTTCGGACATGCGCTCTCCGCGCGCCATGCTGTAAAATAAATATTTGCTTACTGTCATCCACTCAAGCTAGAGGAGCGCCATGCCCACAGATGTAATCATGCCCCAGATGGGGGAATCAATTTTTGAAGGCACGCTTACCAAATGGCTCAAAAAGCCCGGGGACAAAGTCCAGCGCGATGAGCCGTTGTTTGAAATCTCGACCGATAAGGTTGATGCCGAAATTCCGGCTCCGGCCAGCGGTATCTTAAAAGAAGTCAAGGTTGCCGAAGGCACCACCGTGCAGGTGAACACGGTCGTGGGGGTGATTGATGCCGAAGGCAGCGCCGTGGCGGCTGCTCCTAAACCGGCTCCGGCTGCGGCTCCAGCGCCGCCTTCACCAGCGCCGCCTCCGCCTCAAAGTTCGAAGGCGCCTGAGCCCGCCAAACCGCCGGCTCCTGCACCTGCCGCTCCCGCCGCGGCGCAAGCTCCCGTGGCCGCCGGTCCTGGAACCAACGTGGTTATGCCGCAGATGGGCGAAAGCATTGTCGAAGGCACGTTGACCAAGTGGCTCAAAAAAGTTGGCGAAAAAGTGCAGCGTGACGAGCCATTGTTTGAGATTTCGACCGACAAAGTGGATGCCGAAATTCCCGCGCCCGTGGGCGGAATTCTGACTGAGATCAAAGTTCAACCCGGCGCCACAGTGCAGGTGAACACGGTTGTGGGTGTGATTGGCGGGTCTTCATCTGCGGCCGCGGCCGCCCCCGCAAGCGACGGACGCAAAGGTGAAGCAGCCCGTGCCGGCGGTGATGTAACCCGGCAACGCGCGGGTGAAGAAGAGAGCGAAGTCTCGACAACGATGCGCCAGCGAGCTGCCGTCGAGCCGGCGGCGAAAGCGCTGGAACGTAAGGCGGTGGCCCAGCAACCGAATCAGGTCATCTCGTTCCCGGCTGTGGACCGCGACCAGCAAGGCCAGCGCATCCGCTCCAGCCCGCTGGTACGCCGCATTGCGCGCGAGAACAATGTTCCCTTGGGCAATATTCCCGGCACTGGCCTGGGCGGACGCATTACCAAAAATGACATCCTGGGCTTCGTCGAAAAATATGGCCAGGGTGGCGCTCCGGCACCGGCAGCAGCAATATCAAGTCCGGCCCCGGTCTTGACGGCAACCGCTCCGGCGCGGCCGGCAGCTCCGGCACAAACCCCGGCGCACATGCCGCCGTCAGTTCCGGGCGAGCTTGTGCCCATGACCCCCATGCGCAAGAAGATCGCCGAGCGCATGGTGGAATCCAAGCACACCAGCGCGCATGTTCACACCGTATTCAAAGTAGACATGACGCGCATCGTCAAGATCCGCGAGCGTGAGCGCGCCAAATTCGAGCAGGCTCATGGGGTCAAGCTGACTTACATGCCGTTCATCGCCAAGGCACTGATGGCGGGGATCAAGGCGATGCCCATCGTCAACGCTTCGGTCGAAGGCGACAGCATCCGTTACCACCGCAATATCAACATCGGCATCGCGGTTGCGCTCGATTGGGGATTGATTGTGCCGGTGGTAAAGCAGGCGGAAGAGCGCAGCTTCCTGGGTTTGCAGCGCGCCATCAACGACCTGGGCGAGCGCGCCCGCGGCAAGAAGCTGGTGCCCGATGAGGTGACCGGCGGCACGATCACCATTACCAATCCGGGAATCTTCGGGCCGCAGTTCGGCACGCCTATTATTCTGCAGCCACAGCTCGCCATTCTGGGCATGGGTGGAATTTTCAAGGAACCCGTTGTCGTGACCGATAAAGATGGCAACGATTCCATCCAGATCCGCTCCATCATCCGCTTAACGCTGGGATACGATCACCGCGTCATTGATGGCGCCGATGCCGATAAGTTCATGGTCGCGGTTAAAAGCTATCTGGAAAACTGGAACGAAGAGATCGGATAAGCCCATTTTTGGAAATTCCGTAAATGGGACTTAACGGCAGGTGGTTCACCTGCCGTTTTTCGTTTTACAAATCTTGGTAAATCACCACCTCGATCAGTCGATAGCGCAACTACCATCGGATGATAGAGCGATTTTTCACAATTGCCGTATCCGCCACCCGTGGAAAAGCGGGCCTTTCAGGCCCGCGTTGAGATCTAAAAACAAATGGGCTTCAGAGCGTGTGTGAGAACCCAAAAATCGGCTTGGTTGACCACAACATATTGCATTTGCCAAGCATTGTGATCGCAATATCTGACACGAAAACCTAGTTCTCACACACGCTCTTCAGCCCTGGCGCGGCGCGGATACACCAATTTTGGAATCGCTTTAGTAATTGTTGGACCAATTGTTCCAGTTTGGAACTCCAGATTTCCAGTCAACCAAATTCTCCGATATCTCATCTATACATTCGGTATGCAAGAAGAAAGACTCTCTGGCTGAATTGCTAATCCGCTCCACCGATTCGTATTCCTCCTGGGGCGGCTTATAAATCCTGATATGGAGAAGGCGCAAAACACCCGCTCAGCGCGGGCGGGAAATTTTTGCGCTTAGGAATATGACTCACCAGCTATGTTTACCGGGCGCCGCGGTTCCGCACTCGGGAATATATCTCGCGTTTCACAAACACCACCGCGCAGTCCATGAAATTCTGTTTTTGAAGGGCGAATCCTTCCCTGTGTGTAACGGTTGCCACAATGACGTGCGCTACACCCTCAAGCAGGCCGCCCCCCACATCAGAGAAGACGACGACTTTCGCTAACCGCCGCATTCCGGTTCAGCGGCGGACGAGGGAAGGCCGTTTCTTTTCATTACTCCAATTCTGAAATGGATTGCGCGAAGAGAAGCGAAAGCTTTCAATCAGCTCGCGCACTCGCTCGCGCCGCTGAAGCAGTTTTACCAGCAGCTCCTTGAGGGCCGCGGTATCGTGCTCATACCACTCCGCAGGCACATATTGGGCTATGTCCCATACCGCATTCGTGTCAAGCTTTTCGATGCGGCTCAGCCATGGCTCGAATGAGTCCCATCCGATCACACCCGAATAGACCGCGTTGGAAGAAAAGATGCCCCGCAAGGGCGAGTCGGGGAAGTCCCACGCTCCGGCATTGAAGCAATGTCCCTGGTCCACCAGGGCTGCGGTGTGTTTGCGCTCGCGGGTCCGCTTCCAGTAAATCACCTGGCGGCTATCCGTATTGCAGCACCATTTGTCGAAGGCGAGGGCCCCGGCAAAGACCTCCGGATTGCGCACTCCGCCGGAATCGTGCAGCAGCAGCGAATCTGGCATGTATTCCAAAACGTGCCCGTCGCGTGGATCAACGATGAAACGCGAACCGAACTGCAAGCCGGGAGCGCATGGCACTTTCTTGCTGGCCAGTTGAACATGCAGCTCGGCAGTTTCCTGAATCAGCCAATCGCTGACTTCCACGATCTCGGCCACGGGCACGGGCAATCCGATGTAACCCGCCAGCCGTGTAGCCAGCCATTCATTGGCCAGGATGCGCGCATGTTGGGGATTATTCTGGAACTTCACGACGTAGAAGTTTCCGTCAGCGCCGCGCATGAGATGAGATTGCGCGCCGCCCCGCATGCGACGGACGTGTTGTGTAATCGGAACCGGCACGTTATCGCACGCAGCGAACTCTGATGCCAACACAGTGTTTCAAGTGGTTTATGGAAAAACAGGTTCTTCCCTGAACATACAGTAATACCATAGGCGGCAGAAATTGCTGCTGCAGATTTTTTTACGCCTGGACTAGAGCGTGCCCTTCGAGCTGGCAATGGAGTCGTTGGCGGCTGAAGCCCGCAGAAAATTGCGCACGCTTTCCACGTACACATCTTTCCAATCCACCACGTATCTGCGCTCCAGGATGTGGGCCTGCGCCTGCTCCAGCTCCCAGCCTAAAGAACAGAGAACCGCGAGGGCCATCATGGGCGCGCGATGGACGCCGGCCGCACAGTGAATATACAGGCGAGTTTTAGGATCTTGCAGGGCTTCGCGGGCAAAATCCGTTCCGTATTCGAAAATCTCAGGGGATTTGGGCTGGAAATCGTCGTCAATCGGGACCCACAAAACCTTGATCTCCCAGGGTTCGGCCAGAGGCTGGTCGTCGAATTCCACCTGCATATTGAGGATATGGGTGATGCCCAACTGGACCACTTCCAGCATGTTGTCTTCATTCCAAATGCCGCCGCCGACGGCAATCTGGTCCGTGATCCAGGTATAATCCATTCTCTTTCCAAAGAAATCCAACAGAGTTGGATGCAGAATCAATGCAATACAAATTTGGTTTCGTCTTTACAGTATAAATTGAAATCGGCGGCAATTCTCCCTCATTGGTGACTATCGTGCGATGCCCCGTTTCGCTATAGCGTTAGGCTATACTGCAAAAGATGAAATTCAGGACACTGCAGGACAATCTGCGCAGAATTCTGCAGGAGCGCATCCAGCGCCGCGAACTCAACGGATTGAAGCTGGCCCGCCTCACCGGGTTCAGGCAGGCGCATATTTCCAACTTCCTCAACCGCAAACGCTCTCTCAGCATGGAAGGGCTCGATAAAGTGCTGCAGGTGCAGCACCTTTCCGTGCTCGACTTGCTGGACCCTGCCGAGATCAACAAGCGCGCCAGCATACTGCCGCCTTCCGAAGATGAGTTTGACAATGTTTTGCTGGTAGAGGGCGCAGTAGCTGCCGTTCAACCCCTGGTGCAAAATCAGGATGTCAAAGAGATTCTGAAATTCAAGAAGACATTTCTCAAGCGGCTGCGCCCCCATCTCCATAACGCCGCGCGCAATGGCTGGTCGCGATTTGTCATGGTAAAGGCGGATGCGCGTGACGCAATGGCGATGGCTCCCCGGCTGCTGCCAGGATCAACGGTTTTGATCGACCGCCATTACAACTCCCTGGAGCCATACCGCAAGGGCGAACGTAACATGTACGCCGTATGCAGAGACAAAGGCTGCACCGTCCGCTACGTCGAAGTCGCGGAACGAACCTTGGTGCTGCGCCCGCATAACCAGGATTTCCCTGTTGATGTGATTCAGATGGAAGCCGGCAAATCGTTCGCCGACTACGTGATTGGCCGCATCTGCCACGTGGCGATTGAAACGTAAAGTATTTCATCCTTAGCTGGAACGTGTTGTGGCAGCTCAATTTTTCTGGAATTTGAAGGACGAACAACCCCGAAGGGGTGACGTACTATAGCCCAGCGGTTCACCGCTGGGTCAGCGAAGCAAATCAGCCAAGTCCTGTAAGGACGACGCCCTCAGGACGCAGCATGACACATTCGAAGGAGCGAGCGTCGTCCCTACGGGACTGAAATCATTTTGGCATCGATCCCCAGCGCTGGAAGCGCTGGGCTATAACACGCCGCCCCGTTGGGGCTGGTGTGTCGTTTCATCATTGCTCTCGTGCGCTCATGAATAATCCCAGGTTTCAGCGCTCGGTGTCGTCTGACCCGAAAAGCGTTGCCCCAAGTACCCTTATTTTCCTTTACCCTGCTTCGCGGCTGCCGCCTGGGCAGCGCGGCGGAGAAGCGAGGCCAGCACGACGCGATACATCTCATCGAATGGGGCCGGCTTGCCCGTCCAGATTTCGAACTGGCGGGCGCCCTGATGCACGAACATCTCCACGCCCGAGATAATGTGGACATTTTTGCTGCGGGCAATCTTGACCAGGCGCGTTTCAATGGGGTTGTAGATCATCTCCATCAGATACTTGGTCTTGATCTCTTTTTCGCTCAACGGGGCATCGTCGTTTTTCTTGGAGGGCGCTTCGTCCATGCCGACTGGGGTGGCGTTGATGATGACGTCAAACTCCAGCTTCTTGAGCGCCGAGCGCTGAATAAATTTGGCTTTGGCCTGGCGGGCCAGTTTTTCCGCCGGACCGGCGCTGCGGTTCAGGATAAACACCTGGGCATTGCGCTCGCGCAATCCAAACACCGCTGCCCGCGCGGCCCCGCCGGCGCCCAGCACAAGAATGCGCGCATTTTCCAGGCTCATGCGCTGCTCCAGCGGCCGCAGCACGCCAAAAACATCGGTATTGAAGCCATAGAGTTTGCCATCTTGCGAGCGAACCACGGTATTGCAGGCCCCAACTTTGGCGCTCAGCGGGTCGGTATTATCCAGGTGCTCCATGATGCCTTCTTTGAAAGGCATGGTGATGCTAAGGCCATGGATGGGGATTTCGCGTACGCAATTCATCAGGTCTTTCAGAGTGTGCGCGTGCAGGTGCAGGTATACGGCATTGATGCTCTCGCGGCGCAAGGCCGTATTCATCATGATAGGCGAGAGCGAATGCGAGACCGGATCTCCGGCGACGCCGTAGACTTTTGTGGCCGCATCCACCTGTTCCACCCGGTAGGTTTCGCGGAGCGTGCGGCCGGTGACCTGTCCGGGAGCGGTTTCTTCCCCCGGCGTGGCCGAAGCAAAGGTGAATTGACTGCCGGCGCGCAAGCCTAGAATGCGGCTAATGATCCCCTGCTCACCCATGCAGACGCCCACCATGGAGCGCTTCTCGCTGGTGCGCTCCAGGAATTTCATCATGATGACGTTGTCATACAGATTGGTAGCCGTGCTGATGACCTTGATGTAATCGGCCGGAATTCGTTCCATTTCGGAAAAAGTCTCGTCGAGTTTTTTGGTCGAGCGGAAGTCATGGAACGAAAGAATGAGCGCGGCCTTCTGGCGGATCTTCTGAATGTCGGCCGGTTTGAGTTTTTTGGCGCTCTGGATGTCGAGGTCGACAAGCTGGCAACCCATGTCGGCGGCCTTCAGCAAAATGTCAACCTCAGACTGCACTGAGCCGCGGAATTTGCCTCCGCTTTTTACCCTGCGGCAGGTGGCAATCACCAGCGCCTCGGGGTGGAACTCCAGGAAGCTTTTGAGCACTGGAAAAGCCGATCCCGGACGCGAAAGATAGTCGAGGCGGAATTCAATAAAGGGGTTTTCGCGGACGACAGCCTCCGCTTTTTGCGCCAACTCCGTGGGAGTGGCCCCAATCAGGGCCACGCAGACGCGCGGCAGCCGCAGCAGCCGCGGGTTAAACCGGGGTGCTGGCTCAAAACTGGCAGATTTAATGGCACTTGGCATTTTCAGAGACTGGCGCGTCATCATACAGAATGCACCATACCAGATGCAACCCGCGATTTTTTTCTGCCCAATCCAAAGGTACGTATCAGTTCAGTTAACAGGGTGTCCGGGAGTTCCCTTGACCCATGTCCTTGGCTTTGTTAGCGTTGCAACCGGATTACTAGATTTTTCGGCAGGCGTTTCCTGGGCATGATTTCTGCCCTGAAACGGCTGCTGGCGGCGTATTTCCCGGAGGGATCATGAGAAAAACCGGTTTTGTGCTGTTTATTCTGGCCTTTGCGGCGCTTGCCACCGGACAGCAGACGCAACAGCCAGCTTCGCAGCAGCCACAGCAGGCGCCCAGTTCGCTACAGCAGGGCCTGCAAGAGCCCTTGCCGCCGCCGCCCCAGCAGCCTGTGGTCGCCAAGACCAATCTGGTGGAGAAAGCAGATGCTCCCACCTACAGCGACGTCAACTGTGCCGGCTTCATTACGAATCAACAGGTTCCGGAAGGAACCTATGTAACGTCTGGATGGGATACCCCCACCCAGACCCGCTATGGAGAGGGTGAGTACATTTACCTGACCGGCAGCGGCTTCCAGGAAGGCCAGCAATATTCGATTGTTCGCAAGCTTAAAGACCCGAATCGTTACGAATCCTTCAAGGGCCAGCATGGAGCCGTTGCTGCTGTTGGGCAGCCCTATTCGGAAGTCGGCCACGCCACCATCGTACAAGGAGGAGTCCGAGGCAATACCGCAATTGCACTGGTCACCTTTACCTGCGACGGAATTGTACCCCATGACTTGGCAGTGCCTTATGTCGAACGTGTAATCCCAAAGTACAAAGACCCAGGACCTTTTGATCCTTTTGCGCTTCCGAACAGTAAGACGACCGGAAGAATAATTTTGGCCAAAGATTGGGACCAGCTTATGGGGAAGGGGCGCATCGTCTACTTGAATATCGGAGCAGACCAGGGAGTCAAGGTAGGCGACTACTTCCACACCACCCGCCTTTATAGCGATCTGGCCGACGACCCGGTTGATAAACTTTCGTTCAAGGCTTCCACTCTTGAGGATTCCCAAGCGCTGCCCAATGTACCCAATTCCAAGATTCATGAGCTTCCGCGGCGCTCATTGGGAAACCTGATGATTATCAATGTGAGTCCCAAGAGCTCTACCGGCATACTGACCTTCACTATGGAGTACATCAAAGTTGGGGACCGGGTGGAGATGTTCGAGCCGCCGCCACCGCCGCCACCGCCGCCGGCTGTTTCGACGGTTCCGACAATTAATTGCACGCCCAATCCGGCTACCGTGAAGCGCGGCGAGAGTTCCACCGTCACCTGCGACGCCAGCAGTCCGGATAATCATCCGCTGACGTTCTCCTACAGCACCTCTGCCGGACGGGTAACGCCTCGCGATAACACCGCCGTGCTCGATACCTCCGACGTGCCTCCTGGCCCGGTCGGTGTGACCGGAACCGTAACCGATGACCGCAACCAGACGGCAAGCGCAACCGCAAACATCAACGTAGAAGCACCGCCGGCGGCGCCGACGCCCACTTCGCAAAGTATCAACTTCAAGCGCAACAGCGCTTACGTGGATAACAAGGCCAAGGCCATTCTGGATGGGGTAGCATTGCAACTGCAGCAGCAGGCCGACGCTACCGCCGTCGTCATTGGGCATTCCGATACCGGCGAGCGCAAGTCCCTCGCCATGCTGCGTGCCACCAACGTGAAGAATTACCTGGTCAGCAAAGGCATTGACGCCAAGCGAATTGAAACCCGTACCGGCGCAACTCCAGGGGCAGTGGCGGAAGTTTGGATCGTGCCTGCCGGCACTACCCTGCCGCCAGAAGCCGCTCCGGAGCCAGCTCCGTCTACCGAGGCTGCGCCCGCGGCGCCCGCTACGGAAACTCCCACTCCGGCGCCGGTTAAGAAAAAACGCAGCCGGAAGAAGCCTGCGGCGTCTACGGCTACTCCGCCGCAGTAAAAGCTCACAGCTCTGCTTACAGGCGCATGAATTCTTCATGCGCCTTTTTTATTGGCGCCTCCGATCCAGGGCTTGCTTACCGAGATCCAAGCATGCCAAGGGTGGTTGCTAAATAATCGCCATGGGTAAAGCGCAGGCCGGTGTGGTATAACAGTTATACCAGATGCGATTCGGCTTTGACGTGCGAAAGAGCAAGCGGTTACGAGCAAACCCCCGGCGCGGAATCGGCTTCGAAGAGGCGCGGGAAATCTTTTCGCACCCCTACTACCTTGATCAACGCTCAGAACTTCCACAACAGTACCGCGCGATTGGGTGGGTAGGCGAACGGCTTTATGCCCTTATCTTTGAGGTCCGGGAAGACAGGGAAGGCGAATATTACCATCTCGTTACGCTTTGGAAGGCGACGAAAGAGGAGCACCAGCTTTATGAGAAGTACTCGTAAAACCCGAAAACCAGTTTCTGCCGATGCGATTGGCCGGCTTGCCGAACGTGGAAAGGATGTTTCCCGCTTTTTCACTAACTCGGGACGCATGATGGAACCGATTCAGAGAGTAAACGTGGATTTTGCAACCCCCATGCTGAAAGAACTAGACAGCGCAGCGAAGGAGTTGAACATCAGCCGACAAGCGCTAATTAAGACATTGCTTCGGCAGGCTCTTGATCAGAGATATATGGCAAGAAATGCAGGCCCCAAGGCAAAGCGAGCCTAAGTTAGAGCTAGAGTGATATTGTCTTTTTGTTTGAGGCGGTTTCTACCACGCCCGCCTGGGTGACTTTCATGATCATGAGGACTTTGTCGTCCATGTGGGTTCCGCTGCGGGAAAACTCGCTGACCTCCGCCAGCACTGCGTCTACGATGGCCTGGGCGGGTTTGGTGCGATGGCTGGCTACGCACTCGGCCAGGCGCTCGTTGCCGTATTCGTCTTCCTGGGCATTCATGGCTTCGAGGATTCCATCGGTGCAACAAACCAGCACATCTCCGGGCGCCAGGCTGGCCGAGCCGCGATTGTATTCGGCCGTGGGAAACAGGCCCACCACGGTGCCGCCTTCTTCCAAAAGCTTGTACTTGCCGGTTTCCCCGTTGATCAGGATGGGTGGCACGTGCCCGGCGTTGATGTAATGCAGTCCGCTGCGCCGCGTATCCACCAGACCGAGAAAGATGCTCAGGTATTTTTCAGACTTGGTGTCGTTGTAGATCATCTCGTTCAGAGAAAGCGCCAACACTTCGAGAGAATGCAGGTGCATCACCAGGGCGCGCAGGGTCGCCTGCAGATTGCTCATGATGAGCGCGGAAGAGACGCCTTTGCCTTCGACGTCGGCGATCACCAGCAGCAGAGTTTGTGGCCCCAGGTTGAGAAAATCATAGTAGTCGCCCCCGACTTCAAAGCAGGGCTCATTCAGGACGGCAAGTTCGTATCCGGGGACCACGGGCGGGGCCTCCGGCAGCAGGCTCCTCTGGATGGTCCGCGCCAGCGCCATCTCTTTTTCCAGCCGCTGCTTCTCCACGATCTCGCGATGCAGGCGCGCCTTTTCCAGCGCCATCGCCATGTGGCCGGAGAGCTTGTTGAGAAAATCGACATCGTCGCTGGTAAACCTGCTGGCGCCGCCTTTGTTGAGCAACTGGATCACGCCCACGATTTCTCCATCAAAATGACGGACCGGCAGGCAGAGCAAGGAACGTGTGGTGTAGCCAAATTTCTTGTCGTAGCTGGAATCAAAATAAGGAAGACTATAGGCGTCTTCCACATTGATGATATCGCCGGAGGCGGCCACCATGCCGGCTACACCCCGGCCAATCGGTATGCGGATCTCTTCGTGATCGAGGCCGGAAGCGACGATGGACCACAGCTCTTTCTTCTTGTGATCTGCCAGGAACACCGAGCCGCGGTCGGCCTTGAGTTCGGTGCGCGCAATCTTGAGAATCAGCTCCAGCAACTCGGCCAGATCGAGGGTGGAATTGAGCAATCGTGTGGCCTCGAACAAAAGCGACAGCTGGGTAATAGTCTTGCGGCTCTCCGCTTCGTCGAGTACTCCATGCACAGTGACGCTGCAAACTTCCGCATAGAGCAGCCACCAGTTCAGCACCTCTGGGTCAGCAGGTTCTTTGGTGTAGCTGGCCAACACCCCCATCAACTCGCCGCGAGCCATGAGCGGATGGGCGGAAATATTGCGCAACCCAGTGCGCAAAGCAAATTCCTTATCAGCCTCCGACAGTGAACTCAGGGCAATGTTCTCCAGTGGCTTGCGCGTCTGCGCTACTTTGCCAATGGTTCCATCGCCCGGCGACGCGTTTTTGCGCGGCCTTCCAGCTTCTATTCCCGCGCTATGGGTAAGGCGGACGGAGGCCGAGGCGGCATCCCATAACCAAAGCTCAGAGCGTAAAGAGCCAAAGTCAGAGACCAGAAACTCGGGAACCAGCGGCAAGATCTTGCTTGAATCTTTGGAAATGAACTGCGTCACCACGTCAGCAAAGCCGGTGACGTAATCTTTGCGCTTGGCTCGGGGAGGCCTGGCAGCGCCCTTGTGTGCAGCAATTGGATTCAAACCTAAACCTTTTCCGCCTGGGAAACTTGCCATGCCCATTTATCAATGGTGACAGGCGAGTATTTGGCTACTAACTATATGCGGGCAGTAGTGGGCTTGTAAATAAGCACTTCCCTGCCGCCCCAACAGCGCTGTTAGTGCTCGCCTTCTCTCCGAGAGGATGCCACCGCTTTTGCTCTTACTTTAGATTTTCTAAGCTGCCGAAACTGATTGATCTCAACTGCTCCCTCGGGAAACACAGCTTCGATTCTGAGTTGGCCGCCCATTGCCTTCACAATAGACTGAAGCGTACTTAAGTACATATCTGTGCGGCGTTCCATCTTCGAAATTGCAGCTTGTTTTGTCCCGAGCAGCTTTGCCAGGTGCTCCTGCGTCATCTGGCGCGCAGCGCGCAATTCGTCAAGAGGCATTTCCTCGGAGTACTTCTGAGCAAGTACGCGGGCCTTTTCCCGGGCCTCGGGCGACATCTTCTTGCGAAGTTCACGGAAATTTTTTGCCATGTTTCTTTCCTCTCGTTCGATCTGTTTCAGATGATCGTTGAATAGTTGATCGGCGATAGGTACATACTCCTCGTACCATTGGGGATTGCCTGTCTTGTCTCCGCCGATCAGCCAGATAGCCTTTCGGCGTGGGTCAAAAGCGTATAGCACTCGCAGCTCAGCGCGGTGATGTGGAAAAACAACCCTTTCCCGTAAC
>Ga0209166_10000252_pt1 | contig 68776 bp, 60 predicted proteins | sample Coa_R1_3_FD_187151 | JGI IMG/M metagenome (GOLD analysis project Ga0209166, IMG submission 187151) | Surface soil microbial communities from Centralia Pennsylvania, which are recovering from an underground coalmine fire - Coalmine... | ecosystem: Environmental > Terrestrial > Soil >...
CTCCGCTCAACGAAGCGCCGCGGCTGGTGGACCGGATCGCGCCGGAACACGTCGAATTCGCCGTTGAAAACCCCGAACGCCTGGCCGACCACGTGCGGCATGCTGGCGCGATCTTCCTGGGACGTCATGCGCCGGAAGCAATTGGCGACTATGTTGCCGGCTCAAATCACGTGCTGCCGACCAGCCGGGCGGCGCGATTCTCCTCGGGCCTGTCGCTTTATGATTTCCTCAAGCGGACCTCGATCGTGAAGTGCGACGAAGCCGCCTTCGCGCGCCTGGCGCCGGCCACGGTGGCGCTGGCGGAGGCTGAAGGCCTGCCCGCCCACGCCCGCTCGGCGGCCATCCGCATGGGGCAGGGCTGAGCCATTGGCCGCAAACAAACCTTGTTCTGAGAGCAGATGACCGCCACTTCCCAAACCGCCAGCGAGACCCCGACGATGGCCGCCCCCACTACGGCTGCAACGAAGACGCCGCCCGGCGCCTGGTCGAAGATCCTCGCGCCTTACCGTGAGCCCAAGACCGCCCGCAGCATCTTCGAGATCGCCGTCACGGTCCTGCCGCTGCTGGTCCTCTGGGCGGTCGCCTGGGAGCTGCATGCCCGGGGCCTTTGGTGGGCGGCGCTGCTGCTGACGGTTCCCGCGGCCTTTTTCCTGGTCCGGCTGTTCATGATTCAGCACGACTGCGGCCACGGCTCATTTTTCCGTCAGCGCCAGGCCAACGAGTGGGTCGGCCGCATCGCCGGCGTCTTCACCATCACGCCCTACCACTACTGGCGTCAGAGCCATGCGGCGCACCATGCGACCCACGGCAACCTGGACCGCCGCGGCAATCTCGGTGTCATCGAGACCCTTACCGTCGAGGAATATCGCGCGCTCTCGCCCCTGCGCCGGTTTGGCTACTGGCTCTATCGCCACCCCGTTGTGATGTTCGGCGTCGGCCCCATCTACGTCTTCCTGATCAGCCAGCGCCTGCCGATCGGCATGATGCGCCAGGGCTGGCGGCCATGGGCCAGCGTCATGGGCAATAGCCTGGGCGCACTGGCGGGGATCGGCGGGCTGATCTGGCTGTTCGGCCTGGCGCCGGTGCTGATCGTCAATGTGGTGACCATGCTGCTGGCGGCGACGATCGGCGTCTGGCTGTTCTATGTGCAGCATCAGTTCGACGGCGCCGTCTGGATGCGGAACGGCGAATGGAAGCGCGACGACGCGGCCCTTGCGGGCAGCTCGCACCTGGACCTGCCGCAGCCGCTCCGCTGGTTCACGGGCAACATCGGCATCCATCATGTGCACCACCTGTCGAGCCGCATCCCCTTCTATCGTCTGCCCAAGGTGCTGAAGGATCATCCGGAATTGAACGCCATGAGCCGGGTCGGTTTCTGGGCGAGCTTCCGCTGCGCCCGCCTGGCGCTGTGGGACGAGGCCGCCGGTCGCCTGGTGTCCTTCCGCGAAGCGCGCCGCACGGCCTGACCCGATCTCGACATCGCAGATTCTGAAGACGCCCGGCGCACACGCGCCGGGTATCTTTCGTTGTCTGGAGCCAGCTTGTTCGCAGGTGCGGGATGACGTGAGGGGCCGGAATGCCATAAAGCGTGGGTGAGCCTCCAGGACGCCCATGGCTGACGACGACCGCCAGATGCATCGCCTGCAGACCGTCGAGCTCGATGATGAGTCGCTCGCGGCGTCGTCGCGCGACCAGGAGCAAGAACGGCAGATCGCGATCTTCGACCTACTGGAAGAGAATTTCTTCCATCCGGAAGGCGCCGAGAGAGGCCCCTACGACCTGAAGATGGGGTTGATCGAAAACCGTCTGGTCCTGGACATTCGCGGCCCCGACTATGAGCGGCGGCACATCCTGTCGCTGTCGCCGTTCCGCAGCCTGATCAAGGACTATTTCCTGATCTGCGAGAGCTACTATCAGGCGATCCGCAGCTCGACGCCCAGCCAGATCGAGGCCTTGGACATGGGCCGGCGGGGTCTGCACAACGAGGCCTCCGAAGTCCTGCGCGCGCGGCTGGCGGGCAAGATCGAGACCGACGTCGACACCTCGCGCCGGCTCTTCACCTTGATCTGCGCCCTGCATTGGCGGGGTTAGGCGCAGATGCCGGCTGACGCCCCGTCTTCGTTGCAGGGGGCGCCAGCGCCAGGCGCGGTGCTGTTCGCCTGCAATTTCAATCAGGTCCGCTCGCCGATGGCGGAGTCGCTGCTGAAGCTTCTGGTCGGCGACCGCGTGTATGTGGACAGCTGTGGCCTGAAGCGTGCGCCCATGGTGCATGACGATGTCCGCGACGAGGACGTACCCGCTGGCGTTGACCCCTTCGCCCAGGCGGTGATGGCGGAGCTGGGCTACGACCTCGCCCGCCATCGGCCCAAGACCTTCGATGATCTGGAGGACTTCTCTTTCGATCTCGTGGTGTCGCTCACGCCCGAGGCGCATCACCGGTCGCTCGATCTGGCCCGCGGACGGGCCGCGGATATCGAGTACTGGCCGACCCACGACCCGACACTCACCGAGGGGTCGCGCGAGGCGCGGCTGGCGGTCTATCGACAGGTGCGTGACGGCCTCGCCAGGCGGATCGCCGAGCGGTTTGGGGGGCTTGCGCCGTCGCCCATCGACCTTGCCCCGCCCGGTGCGCTATAATTTACCGGCTATCAGCGGCTCGCGGCCTGACGTAAGGCGCGGGCCGTCATTTTATTCTCGATTTGGAGCCTGCATGGCGAAAGAAGAACTGTTGGAGTTTCCGGGCACGGTCAGCGAAGTCCTGCCCAACGCGACCTTCCGCGTGAAGCTTGAGAACGACCACGAGATCATCGCCCACACCGCCGGCAAAATGCGCAAGAACCGCATCCGGGTTTCGGCTGGCGACAAGGTGCTTGTGGAGATGACGCCCTACGACCTTTCCAAGGGCCGCATCACCTTCCGCGTCCGCTAGACGCGCCTCGGCTCCGTGCCGTCACAACCTCCGCGCTTGGTGCTGGCCTCCGCAAGTCCCCGGCGGCTCGAGCTTTTGCGCCAGATCGGCTTCGAGCCCGACGCAGTGGACGCGGCCGAGGTCGACGAGACTCCCCTGAAGGACGAGACGCCTCGTCGCTTGGCCCAGCGGTTGGCGGCTGAGAAGGCCGTCGCCGTGGCGGGGCGCCATGATGGCGCCTTCGTGCTGGCGGCCGACACCGTGGTGGCGCTGGGCCGCCGGGTGTTGCCCAAGGCGGAGCGCGCCGAAGAGGTGGGGGACTGCCTTCGCCTGCTGTCGGGGCGGGCGCACCGGGTGCTGACCGGGCTCTGCGTGCTCGCGCCGGACGGCCGGCGGGCGCAGCGGCTGGTGGAGAGCCGGGTGCATTTCAAGCGCCTGACGGCCGATGAGATCGAAAACTATCTCGAAGCCGGCGAAGGGGTGGGCAAGGCCGGCGGCTATGCGATCCAGGGGCGGGCAGGGGCCTTCGTGACCGCCTTGCAAGGCTCATACTCCGGCGTGGTCGGATTGCCGCTCTATGAAGCCGCGACCCTGCTGGGTGGGCTGGGGCGTCGGCGGCCATGAGCGAGCGTCGCGCCTATCTGGACCGCGGCATTGGCGAGACGCGTGGCGTCGTCACCCTGGACGGGCGGCCCGAGCGCCTGCTCATCCGCCGCGATGACGACGAGCCCCGGCTGAGGCTCGGCGCACGCTTGATCGCCCGCGTGACCAGCCTGGAGCCGGCGCTGGGCACGGCCTTCCTGGACCTGGGCGCCGGAGCCGAGGCGATCCTGCCCTTCAAGCCCGACGCGCGCCCGGTGCGCGGCCAGTCGATCGAGATCGAGATCCGCGGCGAGCCCCGGCGGGGCAAGCTGGCGCAGGCGCGCGCCATCGGCCCGGCGGAGGGCGCGCCGCGCCTGATCGCCGCGCCCGACGTGCTGGCCGACCTCGAGGCGCTGTCCCATGGCGCCAGGCTGGTCGAGGGAGCGGCCGCGCGGCAGGTGGCCGATGAGGCCGAAGCCGAGGCGCTGGAGGTGCTGCACCCGCTGCCCGGCGGCGGCCAGATCGCCATCGAGCCGACCCGCGCGCTGACCGCCATCGACGTCGACCTCTCCGACCGCAAGGGCGGCGACGCCAAGCGCGTCACCCGCCAGGCCAATCTCGCCGCTCTGGGCATGGCCGGGCGCCTGCTGCGGCTGAAAGGCCTGGGCGGGATCGTGGTCATCGACCTGGTTGGGCGCGGGCATGATGGCAACGCCCTGTTGGCGGCCGCGCGCGCAGCCTTCGGGCCGGACAATCCTGGGGTCGCCATCGGACCGGTCGGCCGGTTCGGCACCATGGAATTGTCGCTGCCGCGCCGCATCCGGCCGCTCGCCGAGCGCCTCTGCCGCGACGACGGAGCCTTGAGCGACGATACGCTGGCGCGACGCCTCATCCGGCGGCTGCAGGCCGAGGCGGTCGCCCAGCCTGGCGCGCGGCTGGCGGCGGTCTGCGCGCCGGGGGTGGCCGCCGCGGCCGCGCCGTTGGGCGCCCTGCTCGCCGAGCAGATCGGCGCCCGATTTTCGATCACCGCTGACCCGGGCCGAGCTCGCGACAGCCTGGATGTCGGGCAGGCTCGATGACTCCAGCCAAATGTCCGATCTGCGAGCGGCCGGCGGCGCCCGAATTCAAGCCGTTCTGCTCGGCGCGCTGCGCCGACGTCGACCTGCACCGCTGGCTGAGCGGCCGCTATTCGGTCCCCGGAACCGAGGACCCCGACGCCCTTGGCGACGAGGAGGCGGATGACTGATCGGCCCTCCGCTGGACTTCCGAAAGAGCCTCTTCTATAGACGCGGCTCCCCGCGACGGCGGCCTTCGCCTGGGTAGCTCAGTTGGTAGAGCAGCGGATTGAAAATCCGCGTGTCGGTGGTTCGAATCCGCCCCCAGGCACCACTATCTCCCGCCGGTTTCGCGGGCGCTGTCCGGATCCGGACGCCGCTCGCCTTGCGGCCCTCCGGCCGGCGGGCCTGATCCAATCGCAGTCGACTGTTTCGGGGCGACAATATGCCCAGACCCCCCGCAATGTGATCAGATTACAAATGTGAAATACATACCGCAGTGCAGCATTAATTTCCCGTAAGGGTAGAAATTCGGCGCCGCCCTCTTCGATGATGTTTTGTGCAGCGCGGTACGCTGTAGGGCGCCATCGAACTTTCGCAAGCCCCCGTTATCGTGTGCCCTCTTGACGCCTCATTAAGGGGTTGCCAAAGGACCCGAGCCGCAAGTCTAAGATAGCGGTAAGACCTCAGACGCCCCCCGGGGAAGAAGAGTTCGCTTCGCGCCTTCGAAACGTTGCCCCTTCATACAAGTTGGGAGCAGCCGTTACGGGTCGCGGCGCAGCGACAGCGGCCTGACGTCCCGGACCGGGCAATCGGTTCTGGAGGTCGGGATTGTTTCAACTAGGGTGGAGACGCTCTCGCGCGACGACCCTTTGGCCACTCGTGCTAGACCAACCAGGAACTGGCGACAGATGTTCGACAACAAACTGAAGACCCCTTTCATTGCTCTCATCGGCGCCGTCGCGTTGATGGCGAGCGCTCCTGCTTTCGCGCAGGCCCCCGCCGCGCCCGCGGCTGCTGACGCCGCCGCCGCTCCGGCCGCTGCGCCCGCCGCCGCGGCTCCCGACGCCGGTGCGCCGGCTGAACCCCCGCAAATGAAGCATGGCGGCAAGATGGGCATCGGTACGATGTTCATGGACGCGAAGCCGGAAGTGAAGGTGGTCATGCTGATCCTCCTTCTCTCCTCCATCTTCTCGTGGACGATCCTGATCACGAAGAGCATCGAGTTCCGCTCCCTCAATCGCGTTTCGGACAGCTTCCTTGAAGCCTTCCGCGGCGCGAAGTCGATCAGCGACATGGGCCGGATCGCCGTGGCTGAAGAGTTCGACGGCAACCCGCTGGCCGACATGGCCGCCGCGGCCGCTCAGGAAATCGAGCTCAGCCGCCAGGCCGGCCTGCATGTGGCTGGCGAGCACCGCGAGACGACGCTGAACCGCGCCGAGCACGCCGTGTCCGCCGTCCAGGCCTCGCTGACCCGCCGCCTCGGCAGCGGCATGTCCTTCCTGGCCTCCATCGGCTCCAACGGTCCGTTCATCGGTCTGTTCGGCACCGTGTACGGGATCATGGACTCGTTCATCGGGATCGCGAACACCAACACCACCAACCTCGCGGTCGTGGCGCCCGGCATCGCCGAAGCTCTGCTGGCCACGGGCCTGGGTCTGTTCGCCGCCATTCCGTCGGTTATCTTCTACAACGTCTTCCAGACGCGGATCGCCGCCTACGGCGCCCGCTCGGAAGGCTTTGTGGCTGAGCTGATGAACGCGATCTCCCGGCAGCTCGACAAAGGAGCGTAAGCCAGATGGGAGCCAAGCTTTCAGGCTCTGGCGGCGCCTCGGAGGAAATGAACAGCACCATCAACGTCACGCCGTTTGTGGACGTTATGCTGGTTCTGTTGATTATCTTCATGGTGGCGGCCCCTCTGGCGGCCGTCACGGTGAAGGTGAACCTTCCCCCGGCGGTGGCTAAGCCGGGCACCAATCCGCCCAAGCCCGTCTATATTTCACTCCAGGCCAACGGCCGGATCTTCATCCAGGACTTTCCGACGGACCTCGCCAGCCTTGGCGATGACCTTCGGCGGCAAGTGGGCTCCAAGCGCGACCCTGCTCACGAGCGGATCTTCATCCGCGGCGACAGGGACGTGATGTACGGGGACTTCATGGCCGTGATGAACATGCTGCAGGACAACCAGTTCTACAGCGTGGCCCTGGTCGGCGAAGACGCGAATAAGTGAGGCGCTGACGCATGACCGATACATCATCGCGCGGCGCCACACCGGCTCCCGCCTTCGGCAGTCACAACCCCTTTGACGATCCGCGGCCCAAGCGGAACAAGGGCATGCTCATCGCGATGGCCATCGCGGTTGTCGTGCACGGCGCTTTGGCAATCTATCTGTGGAAGAGCAAGTTCGAGCCCAACTTCAAGGAATACTCGGACGATGTGACGGACGTGGCGCTCATCAAGCCGGTGCCGCCTCCGCCGCCTCCGCCACCGCCGCCGCCGCCGCCGAACACCCCGCCGCCGCCGCCGCCCAAGCTGCAGCCCCGGCCTCCGGTGTCCGCGCCTGACGTGCCTTCGATCCCGCCTCTGCCGGTTCCGCCGGTCGAGCATCGGATCGAGCAGCCTAAGCCGCCGGCTCCGCCGCCGCCTGAGCCGCCGCGTCCGTCGGTGATCACCAACGCCGACTGGCTGCGTAAGCCGACCGGCGAGGACATGGCGAAGTACTATCCGGAACGTGCGACCCGGATGAATATCGAAGGCCACGCGACCCTCCACTGCACGGTGGATGCGCGCGGAACCCTGAACAACTGCTCGATTCAGGGCGAAGAACCCGAGACCGCTGGTTTCGGCGACGCCGCCATGAAGCTGTCCAAGCTGTTCAAGATGAAGCCGCAGACCAAGGATGGCGCGCCGGTTGACGGCGGGCAGATCAACATCCCGATCGCCTTCAAGCTTCCGAAGGGCTGACCTTCTCAAGCTGACTTTGGATCAGGCCCCGGCGGCGAAAGCCCCGGGGCCTTTTTCTTTGTCCGCCTTCACAGCCCGCGCGACCCACCCCATTCTCACAGCGCGGTTTCGGTGTCGGGCGAGGAGTGGGGCGGGGGATGAGCGGGGTCGGCGATCCAGCAGCGCGCTCCGGCCCGCCGCCCGGCAGCCCCCGGGACGACCTGCAGTTCCTTGGCATCGCGCTGGCGGTGCTGGCGGTGCTGCTCACCTTCAACGCCATGAACACCTACCATGAGCACGTCAGGGCGGGTCATCCGCTGGCGCCCTGGGAGCCTGCCGTGTGGGAGGTCTCCAGCGGCCTCTTCTTCCTGGCCGTGGGGCCGATCATCCAGCTGCTCACCCGACGTGCGTGGCTGGGCGACCGTCCGCTGCTCCCGAGGTTGGCGATCCATTTCGTGGCCGCGGTCGCCATTTCGCTGGTCCACGTGCTGTTCATCGGCGCGGCGCGCTGGGCGGTCTATCGGGTGATGCGCGCACGATACGACCCGCTCGGCCCCTTGGGTGACTGGCCCTACGAGCTGCGCAAGGACCTGATGGTCTATGCGGCGATCGTCGGCGTCTACACCTTCTGGCGCCTGGTGAGGGCCAAGTCCGCGGCCGGCGTCGCCGACGCATGGGCCGACGTCCTTGAAGTGCGGGACGGCGCGCGCCGTCACTTCGTGCCGCTGGCCGAGGTGGTCTGGGTGGAGGCGGCCGGCAACTATGTGGAGCTGCACCGCGGCGGCGCGGGCCTGCTGCACCGCGCCTCGCTGTCGGAGATGGAGCGGCGGCTGCACACCGCGGGCTTCGTGCGCATCCACCGCTCGCGCCTCGTGCGGCGCCAGGCCGTGGCGGCGATTGAGTCCAAGCCGACCGGCGATTTTACGGTGCGGCTGACCGACGGACGGGAACTGGCCGGCAGCCGGCGCTATCGCCATCCGCTGCTCGCCGACTGACTCGCCTGTTTGACTTGATTGGGCCGCGCCGCGCGACTAGAAACCCCCCTCGCGATGGGCCGGCTTAGCTCAGTTGGTTAGAGCGCTAGATTGTGGATCTAGAGGTCCTCGGTTCGAGCCCGAGAGCTGGTACCATCGCGAATATCCCCCACAGCATGATCTGGGCAGCCCGGTCTAGGCTGCGGCAGCGGCGGCCTTCGGTCACTTGCGCAGGAAGGGTTGCGGCTTCCAGCGGACCAGCGAGCGCCAGACCCATTCGAACGGTCCGTAGTAGAACCGTGCGAGCCATGGTTTGCTCCAGGCGAGGATGAACACCCACACCCCGGCCACGACGATGAGCTCCTGGAAGCGCGAGAGGCGGCCGTAGAGCCCCAGACCGAAACCATCGAACACCAGGGTGGTGATGATCGAGGTGCCCAGATAGTTGCTGAAGGCCATGCGGCCTGCCGCCGCCAGCCGGTCGATCACGGCCTGGGCCGCGCCGGCGCGGACGATCAGCAGAAGCACGCTGGCGTGCGCCAGGCCGATCAACAGGCGGGTGACCTGCTGCCAGTCCTCCAGCTTGTTGATGGTCAGCGGCTCGAAGCCCGCCCGCCAGATCATCCAGGCGATCCAGGCCGTCACTGGCACAGCCAAAAGGTAACCCACCGCGATCATCGCCCCGTAGGCGCGGCTCGACCACCCGAGCGTGAAGAAGCCGGTGCGGAACAGGGCCATGCCGACGAACATCTGACCGATCGCCTCGGGAATTTCGCCGGTCGGCATCAGGTAGGTCTGGATCAGCCGGGCGGCCAGCGCGCGGACCCTGAGCGCATCCATGAAGCCGCCGCGATAGCCGGCAATCTCCAGCTGGCCCATCTGAGCAGAGGGGGCGACGAGCTGCGAGGCCTCCTGCCAGCTCTTGATCGCGTCGGGCGAGGCGCCCGGCGCGGTCGCTGCGGCGTGCATGGCGATCAGCTGGTCGGCCACCACAAGGTTTGCGCCCAGCAGCACCGCCAGGATCGCGACGCCGACGCCGAGCTGGACCTTCCAGCTCAGCTTGCGGAACGGGAAGATCACGAGGCCCGCCAGGGCATAGGTGACCAGGATATCGCCCCACCACAGGAAATAGGCGTGGATCATGCCGATCACGAACAGCCAGAACATCCGGCGGTAGTGGGTGGCCATCGGCCCGGGCCTGCCGCCCTCGGCGCGCTCGGCGATCAGGACGGCGCTGGCTCCGAACAGCATAGTGAAGAGCGCGCGCATCTTGCCGTCGGTGAGCACGTTGTTGACGGCCCAGGTCCAGAGGTCCGCGCCGGTGGAACCGCCGGCGTAGGTCGGGTCGAGATAGGCGAAGGCTGGCATCCCCATGCCGACGATGTTCATCAGGAGGATGCCCAGGACCGCGAAACCGCGAACGGCGTCGATCGAGATGTGGCGGTCGGCTTCCGCCCCGCCCGCTGCGCCCGGCATTCCGCGTTCTCCCTGGTTTTCTCGAAGGATGAGCGCGCCGCCCGGGGTGTCAACCGCACGCCGGCCCATGCTAAACCTCAGGTCGATTCCGGCTGCCGCGGCGGCCGCCGCTCACGGAGACCGCCACGGTGAAACGCCTGACCTGGATCGGACTTGCCACCGCCGTGGCGTTGTTGGCCGCCTGCGGCCGCCCGGCCGACAAGGCGCAAACCCCGGTCGCCGCGCCCCCCGTCGGCCCGGAGCGCGACAGCCCGGTGCGCTGGAACGCCACGACCGGCGGCTTTGAGTTCAACGGCCGCGCGCTGAAGACCGCCAAGCTCTGGACCTTCGACGGCTCGACCGACGGCTTCACCGCCATGGGCAGCAAGATCAGCCCCGCCACTGGGCAGGGCCTGGCCGTCACCATCGCCGATCCGACGTTGCGCTCGCCGAAGGGGCTCAACGTGCCGGGCGCGCAATATCCGGTCGTGCTGGTGCGGCTGACCCGCACGGCGGCGGCGTCGGCCTGGGACGGTGCGCTCTACTATTCGACCGCGGGTCACAGCGAGACGATCAACTTCCTGGGCAAGCCGACCTCCGGCGCCGATCCCAAGGTCGGCGAGACCACAACGCTGGTCTACGACATGAGCCACCAAGCCCTGGGCGGCCCGGACTGGATGGCCTCGATCATCAATCAGATCCGCTTCGATATCGAAGACAAGCCCGGCGGCGCCTTCGTGATCCGCCAGATCGCCATCACCGAGCCCCTGGACCCGACCGCGGCGTCATCTCCGCCGCCGCCGGCCGCGCTACCTGCCGCGCCGAAGTCCTGATCGCCAGCGTCCGGGGAGTCCTCAGGGCGTGGTCTTCAGCTCGGTCATCTTCATCTTCTATTTTCTGCCGTTCTTCCTGCTCGGCTACTACGTGTCCGGCTGGCGGGCCGGCGCCCTCTTGGCCGGCAGCGCCGCCTTCTACGTCTGGGGCGAGGGCGTCTTCGTCTTCCTGCTGCTGGGCCTGATCGGGCTGAACTATGTGGGCTCCCGCTGGCTCGATGCGACCAGCGACCGGCGGCGAAGGCTGGCGATCCTGGCCGCGGTCGTGGTCGCCGACTTCGCGGTGCTGGGCTTCTTCAAATACTCGCAGTTCCTCGCCCACGAACTGAACCATTTCCTGCCGCACGCGCCCCTGCCGGAGATCCACCAGCGCCTGCCGCTCGGCATCTCTTTCTTCACCTTCCAGCTGGTCAGCTACGCGGTCGACGTGCACCGGGGCTCTGTGAAGGTTGAGCGCGATCTGACGCGGTTCGCGGCCTACATTCTGATGTTCCCGCACCTGATCGCCGGGCCCATCGTCCGCTACGCCGACATCCGCGACGAGATGCATGCGCAAAGGCGCAGGACCGCCCACATCGGCCTGGGGGTCCAGTACTTCATCGTCGGCCTCTGCCAGAAGGTGTTGGTGGCCAATGTGGTGGCGCCGCTGGCCGACCACGCCTTCGCCGCGGACCTCACGCACCTGGACGCCACGACGGCCTGGCTTGGCGTCTGGGCCTACACCCTGCAGATCTATTTCGACTTCTGCGGCTATTCCAACATGGCGATCGGGCTCGCCTTCCTGCTGGGCTTCACCTTCCCGAAGAACTTCGACTACCCCTACATCGCCCAGTCGATCACCGACTTCTGGCGGCGCTGGCACATGAGCCTGTCGTCCTGGTTTAGGGACTACGTCTACATCCCGCTGGGCGGCAACCGGCACGGCCTGCTGCAGACCGTCCGGAACCTGCTGATCGTCTTCTTCCTGACCGGCCTTTGGCATGGCGCGGCGGGGCGGTTCATCATCTGGGGCCTCTATCACGGAGCCTTTCTGATGCTGGAGCGGTTCGGGCTGGGCCGCCTGCTGGACCGTGCGCCGCGGCCGCTGCGCCATCTCTACGCGATGCTGGTGGTCATGGTCGGCTGGGTGTTCTTCCGCGCCGACAGCGTGCCACAGGCGCTGGGCTACCTTGGCCAGATGGCTCAGCTTAGCCAGTTCGCGGCGCCCGACACGGCGCTTGCGATCCTGCTGAACGCCCAGACCCTGGCGGCGCTGGCGGCGGGAACCCTGCTGGCCGCGCCGCTGCTGCCGGCGGCGATGCAGGCGCTCCGCACCCCGCGCGCCGAGCCGCCGCGGCCCGATCTGCCCGGCCGGCTGGAGACGCGCAGCGTGCACGCGCTGCCGATTCCGCTGCTGGCGGCGGGCTTCGTGCTCTCCATCGCGATCCTGGTGGGGTCGACCCTCAACCCCTTCCTCTATTTCAGGTTCTGAGCGGTGCTGGCCTCCCGTCTTCACTGGCGCCTGCTGATCGGAACCGTCCTGGTCCTGATGGCGGCGGCCTGGCTCACGCCCTGCTTCGTCAAGGCTCCAGACATCCAGGAAAACCGCGTGCTGGCCGCCCAGCCGGCCTGGCCGCAGCATCTTTCCGAGGTCGAGGCGTTTCGCCAGGCGGCCGACCCCTACGTCGCCGATCACTTCCCGATCCGGCCCTACCTGATCGGGCTCCTGAACCGTCTGCGCATGCTGGTGGGCGTCAGCGGCTCGAACCGGGTGATCGTCGGCCGCCAGGGTTGGCTGTTTTTCGACGACGGCACCCACCTGGGCGCCTCGCGGGGCGATCCGCCGATCCTGGGGCCCGAGGCGCGCTCCTGGCTCAGCTTTCTCGCCGGCCGGACCGAGACTCTCAAGGCGCGCAACATTCCCTATGTAGTGGTCGCGGCCCCGGTGAAGGAGACGATCTATCCGCAGTTCGGGCCGGCCTGGTACCCAGGCCCCAGCTCGCAGCGCTCGACCCTATTGCTCTCCAAGCTCGCCCGTGACGCGGGCGTCGGCGACGTCCTCTACCTGCATCCCTATGTGGCGCAGGCGACCCGCAACGGTCAGAAGACCTTCAGCCGGCACGACACCCACTGGACGGGCTATGGCGCCTACGCCGGCTACGCGGGCCTGATGGGCCACCTGCAGGCGCTCGGCCTGACCGAGGGGCCCCGACCGATGTCCGACTTCATCGTGGAGACATCCCACGCGAAGAACCGGCCGCGCGATCTCGCCCTGATGCTGGGCGTGGCGAGCTTCGTGGACATCGATTTTCCGCACATCGACAATCCGGCCGGCGAAGCGAAAATCCAGACCACCTACCTGGGCCCCAAGCAGGACTGGACCGCGCCGCAGGTGATCGACACTGGCGAGACCGGCAAGCCTGTGCTGCTGATGACCCGGGACTCGTTCTCCAACGAGATCCTGCCGATGATGCTGCCGCACTTCAGCCGGATCATCCTGGCGCACAATCAGGACGGCGCCTGGCGCCCCGACCTGATCGACCGCTTCAAGCCCGACATCGTGATCCTCGAGGTCGTGGAGCATGGCCTGCGGGTATCGATGGGCGATGGCCCGACGGCGTCCAAGGAGGCCACGACCCGTATCGATCACGCGATCGCCGCCTCGCCCACCCTGGGCGCCGCGGGGACGCCGACGCTGGCGCCGCCGAACGCCAAGGTCGCCGCGATCATGGCCGGGGCGAAGATCACCGGCGCCTGCAATCTCGAAATCGTCGACTTCAAGCCGAGCGAGGACGGCGAGGCGACCTTCATGGGGTCCGGCTGGATCTCGGGGGTTTCCGACTGGCGGCCATCGGCCAAGGGCTTCCTGGCGCTCAAGGGCGCCAACGTGGTGCTGGCCGGTCCGATCCAGGTGGACAAGCCCAGGCCCGACGTGGGGAACTATTTCAACAATCCGAAGATGGTCTCCAGCGGCTTCGTCGAGACCTTTGCGATCCACAAGATGCCGCCCGGACGCTACGACGCCATGCTCTACCGCCAGGTCTCCGATGGCTGGATGGGCTGTGTGGGTAAGCAGACGGTGACCATGCCCTAAGCGCCTGCAGGCGCCCTGCGGCAGCCATTAGAAAAATCTTCCCCGCGCTGGGCCCTCCGCCCATCGACAAGGGGCGATCTTGCCGGGTAAATGCCCCGGAACACGACCAGCCTCTCAACAACGTGAGGTTCGGCCGCGTTTACGCGTGTCTATTGGGTATCGGTTTTACGAGGACGAGATGGGGTTTCCCCACAAGCAGGGACTGTACGATCCGGCGAACGAGCATGACTCGTGCGGCGTGGGCTTTGTGGCCAATATCAAGGGCCGCAAATCGCACGAGGTGATCCAGTGCGGCCTGCAGATCCTGGTCAATCTCGATCACCGCGGGGCCGTGGGCGCGGACCCGCTGGTCGGCGACGGCGCCGGCTGCCTGATTCAGATTCCGCACGGCCTCTTGGCTGCCTGGGCGGAAGGCGAGAGCGTGACCCTGCCGCCAGCCGGGGAATATGCGGTCGCCATGTGCTTCCTGCCGCGCGACGAGCTGGCGCGCGAAGTGGCCATGGGCCAGCTGGAGCACTTCCTGGCCGTCGAGAAGCAGCCGCTGATCGGCTGGCGCGACGTGCCGGTGGACACCACGGGCCTGGGCGAGGCGGTGCTGGCCCAGATGCCGGTCATCCGCCAGGCGATCATCGGCCGCGGTCCCAACATCCGCGACCAGGACGCCCATGAACGCAAGCTGCTGGCGGTGCGCAAGCAGACCCAGAACCCGCTGCGCGAACTCGCCGCCAAGCGCAAGATGCCGGGCCTGACCGAGCTCTACATCCCCTCGCTGTCGACGCGGACGGTGGTCTACAAGGGGCTGCTGCTCGCCCACCAGGTCGGCACCTTCTACAAGGACCTGACCGATCCCCTGGCGGAGTCGGCCCTGGCGCTGGTCCACCAGCGGTTCTCGACCAACACCTTCCCATCGTGGCGCCTGGCGCACCCCTACCGGTTCATCGCCCACAACGGCGAGATCAACACCGTGCGCGGCAACGTGAACTGGATGAACGCGCGCCGCCGCACGCTGGAAAGCGAGCTGCTGGGCCCCGACCTCAACAAGATGTGGCCGCTGATCCCGCACGGCCAGTCGGACACCGCCTGCCTGGACAACGCGCTCGAACTGCTGGTCGCCGGCGGCTATCCGCTGGCCCAGGCGGTGATGATGCTGATGCCCGAGGCCTGGGCCGGCAATCCGCTGATGGATGCCAAGCGGCGCGCCTTCTACGAATACCACGCCGCTTTGATGGAGCCGTGGGACGGCCCGGCCGCCGTGGCCTTCACCGACGGTCGCCAGATCGGGGCGACCCTCGACCGCAACGGCCTCAGGCCCGCGCGCTTCATCATCACCGACCAGGACCATGTGATCATGGCCTCCGAGGTCGGCGTCCTCGACGTCCCCGAGGAGCGCATAGTCCGCAAGTGGCGCCTGCAGCCCGGCAAGATGCTGCTGATCGACATGGAGGAAGGCCGCATCATCGAGGACGAGGAGATCAAGCGGTCCCTCTCCGAAGCGGCGCCCTACGAGGAGTGGCTCGCCGAGACCCAGTTCAAGCTGGAAGAGCTGGCGCTCGCCGAAGAGCCGCAGGCGCCGCCGGTCTCCAACGATCCGGCGACCCTGCTCGATCGCCAGCAGGCCTTCGGCTACACCCAGGAAGACCTGCAGTTCTTCCTGGAGCCCATGGCCAAGGCGGGCGACGACCCGCTGGGCTCGATGGGCTTCGACACGCCGATTGCGGTGCTCTCGCGCCGGCCGAAGCTGCTCTACGAATATTTCAAGCAGAACTTCGCCCAGGTCACCAACCCGCCCATCGACCCGATCCGCGAGGAGCTGGTGATGAGCCTGGTCTCGATGATCGGGCCCAGGCCGAACCTGCTCGGCCGTCAAGCCGGCACCCACAAGCGCCTGGAGGTCGCCCAGCCGATCCTCACCGACGAGGACCTGGCCAAGATCCGCGCGATCAACGAGCTCCTGGACGGGGCCTTCCGCACCGAAACCCTCGACACGACCTGGCCCGCTTCCGAGGGCGCCAATGGCCTGGAAGCGGCGCTGGAACGGCTGTGCCGCAACGCCACCGACGCGGTGCTGGCCGACATGAACATCCTGATCCTCTCGGATCGGGCGGCGGGGCCGGACCGGGTGCCGATCCCGGCGGCGCTCGCGACGGCGGCGGTGCACCACCACCTGATCCGCCAGGGCCTGCGCATGCAGACGGGCTTGGTCATCGAAACCGGCGAGGCGCGCGAGGTGCACCATTTCTGCGTGCTCGCGGGCTATGGCGCGGAGGCGGTGAACCCCTATCTGGCCTTCCAGACCATCGAGGCGCTGCGCATCCAGAACGGTCTTTCCCAGACCGCCTACGAGGTCCGCAAGAACTACATCAAGGCCATCGGCAAGGGCGTGCTCAAGGTGATGTCCAAGATGGGCATCTCCACCTACCAGTCCTACTGCGGCGCCCAAATCTTCGACGCCGTGGGCCTGTCGACCGCGCTGATCGAGAAGTACTTCACCGGCACCGCGTCGCAGATCGAGGGCGTCGGCCTGGCGGAGGTCGCCGGTGAGGCCGTGCGCCGCCACCGCGACGCCTACGGCGACAATCCGATCTACCAGACCATGCTCGACGTCGGCGGCCAGTACGCCTGGCGGCTGCGCGGCGAGACCCACGCCTGGACGCCGGAGTCGGTCTCCAACCTGCAGCACGCCGTTCGCGGCAACCTGCCAGACGCCTACAAGACCTTCGCCGCCACCATCAACGAGCAGTCCGAGCGGCTGCTGACGCTGCGCGGGCTGATGCAGTTGAAGCCGGGCGAGGGCGGGGCGATCCCCATCGAGGATGTCGAGCCGGCGGCCGAGATCGTCAAGCGCTTCTCCACCGGGGCCATGAGCTTCGGCTCGATCAGCCGCGAAGCCCACACCACACTCGCCATCGCCATGAACCGCATCGGCGGCCGGTCGAACACCGGCGAGGGCGGCGAGGAGAGCGACCGCTACAAGCCCATGGCAAACGGCGATTCCATGCGCTCGGCTATCAAGCAGGTGGCCTCGGGGCGCTTTGGGGTCACCACCGAATACCTGGTCAACGCCGATGACATCCAGATCAAGATGGCCCAGGGCGCCAAGCCCGGCGAGGGCGGCCAGCTGCCCGGCCACAAGGTCGACAAGAACATCGCCCGCGTGCGCCACTCGACGCCAGGCGTGGGCCTGATCAGCCCGCCGCCGCACCACGATATCTATTCGATCGAAGACCTGGCCCAGCTCATCCACGACCTGAAGAACGTCAACCAACAGGCCAGAATTTCAGTGAAACTGGTCTCCGAGGTCGGCGTCGGCACGGTTGCCGCGGGCGTCGCCAAGGCGCGCGCCGATCATGTGACGATCTCGGGCTTCGAGGGCGGCACCGGCGCCTCGCCGCTGACCTCGCTGACCCATGCGGGCTCCCCGTGGGAGATCGGCCTGGCCGAGACCCAGCAGACCCTGCTGCTGAACGGCCTGCGCACCCGCATCGCCGTCCAGGTCGATGGCGGCCTGCGAACCGGCCGTGACGTCGCGATCGGTGCGCTGCTGGGCGCCGACGAGTTCGGCTTCGCCACCGCCCCCTTGATCGCGGCCGGCTGCATCATGATGCGCAAGTGCCACCTCAACACCTGTCCGGTGGGCGTGGCGACCCAGGACCCGGTGCTGCGCGCCCGCTTCACCGGCCAGCCCGAGCATGTGATCAATTATTTTTTCTTCGTGGCCGAGGAGCTGCGCGAGATCATGGCGCAGATGGGCTTTGCGACGGTCAACGAGATGATCGGCCGCGTCGACCGCATCGACCTCGCGCCTGCCCTGGAACACTGGAAGGCGCAGGGGATCGACCTGTCGCGCATCCTTCACGCCGCCCCGATGGAGGCCGCGAAGGGGCTGTGGAACCAGGATCGCCAGGATCATGGGCTCGGCCGCGCTTTGGACAACACCCTGATCGAGCACGCCGCGGCGGCGCTGGAGCACGGCACGCCTGTGCGTGGCGAACACGCAGTGCGCAACGTCAACCGCACGGTGGGCGCCATGCTCTCCGGCGAGGTGGCCCGGCGCTACGGCCATGCGGGCCTCGCCGATGACACGATCTCGCTGACCTTCAAGGGCAACGCGGGCCAGAGTTTCGGCGCCTTCGCCGCGCGCGGGGTCTCGCTGGAGCTGATCGGCGATGCCAACGACTATGTGGGCAAGGGCCTCTCCGGCGGCCGCGTGGTGGTCCGCCAGCCGCCCGAGGCCCGCCGCGAACCCACCCGCAACATCCTCGTCGGCAACACGGTCCTCTACGGCGCCATCGCCGGCGAGGCCTATTTCGAGGGCGTGGCGGGCGAACGTTTCGCCGTGCGTAACTCCGGCGCCGTGGCGGTGGTCGAGGGCCTGGGCGACCACGGCTGCGAATATATGACCGGGGGCGTCGTCGTCGTACTGGGCGACACCGGCCGCAACTTCGCCGCCGGCATGAGCGGCGGCGTGGCCTATGTCTACGATCCGGCGGGCCGCTTCGACGTGCTCTGCAACAAGGCCATGGTCGAGCTCGGGCCCGTGTCGCCGGCGGCCGGCGGCGACGAGGCCGGCCGTCCCAGCCAGCGCTCGGTCTCGGTCGAGAACAACGGCATGGGCGACATGCTGAGCTTCGACGCCGAGCGGCTGCGCATCCTGATCGAGCGCCACCACCTGCACACCAGGAGCGCGCGCGCCGCCGAAATCCTGGCCAACTGGGACAAGGCGCTGGGCTCGTTCGTCAAGGTGATGCCCACCGACTACAAGAAGGCGTTGAGCGATCTCGCCGCCGACCGCGCGACGGCTGCCGCCGTCGCCGCGGAATAATCCTTCAAGTTCCGGAGATTACCCCGATGGGCAAGCCCACCGGCTTCCTCGAGATCGAGCGCAGCGACCGCACCTACGACAAGGTGGCCGCACGCCTGAAAACCTGGAAGGAATTCGTCCAGCCCTTGGCCGCGCCGCAGGTCGGTGAGCAGGCCGCGCGCTGCATGGACTGCGGGATTCCGTTCTGCCACCAGGGCTGCCCGGTCAACAACCAGATCCCGGACTTCAACAACCTGGTCTACCGGGACCAGTGGAAGGCGGCGCTGGAAAACCTGCAGTCGACCAACAACTTCCCGGAGTTCACCGGCCGCGTCTGCCCCGCGCCCTGCGAGGCGTCCTGCACGCTGAACATCCAGGACAATCCGGTGACCATCAAGACGATCGAATGCCAGATCGTCGACCGCGGATGGGACGAAGGCTGGATCACGCCGCAGATGTCGCCGCGCGGCACCGGCAAGCGCGTCGCCGTCGTGGGCTCGGGGCCCGCGGGCCTGGCCTGCGCGCAACAACTGGCCCGCGCCGGCCATGCGCCGACCGTCTTCGAGAAGTCCGACCGGATCGGCGGCCTGCTCCGCTACGGGATCCCCGACTTCAAGATGGAAAAGCACCTGATCGATCGACGCGTGCGCCAGATGGAGGCCGAGGGCGTGATCTTCCGCGCCGGCTTCGAGGTGGGCGTCACCGTCTCGGTGCAGCGCCTGCTCGACGACTACGATGTCCTGGTGATGGCCGGGGGCGCAGAGCAAGGCCGCGATCTGGAAGTGCCGGGCCGCGAGCTTTCCGGCGTCCACTACGCCATGGAGTTCCTCACCCAGCAGAACAAGCGCGTCGCCGGCGACAGCGAGGCCATCGCCGCGCCCACGGGCACGATCTCGGCGGCCGGCAAGCATGTGGTGGTGATCGGCGGCGGCGACACCGGCAGTGACTGCATCGGGACCTCCAACCGGCACGGCGCGGCCTCGGTGACCCAGCTCGAGATCATGCCGCAGCCGCCGGCGCACGAGAACAAGGCCATGACCTGGCCCGACTGGCCGCTGAAGCTGCGCACCTCCTCCAGCCAGGAAGAGGGCTGCGAGCGCGACTTCGCCGTCGCCACCAAGCGGGCCATCGGCGCGGACGGCAAGATCACCGCGCTGGAATGCGTGCGGCTGGAATGGGTCGCGGGCGACGACGGGCGCATGCACATGCGCGAGGTCGCGGGCTCGGAGTTCACGCTGAAGGCCGATCTCGTCCTGCTGGCCATGGGCTTCACCGGCCCGCGGGTCTCCGGCGTCGTCGACTCCAGCGGCGTCGAACTCGATCCGCGCGGCAATGTCGCGGCCAATGTCGCCAACTACCAGACCTCGGTCCGCAACATCTTTGCCTGCGGCGACATGCGGCGCGGGCAGTCCCTGGTGGTCTGGGCGATCCGCGAGGGCCGCCAATGCGCCCGCGCCGTCGACGAGGCCCTGATGGGCGCCTCGAAGCTGCCGCGCTAGGCGGCCGGCGCCTATTGGGGGCTGCGCTCGCGCCCGAAACGCGCTAGGGTCCAAAGGCCTTCGGGCGTCCCCAAAAATTTGTCTCCCTCGTGGAACTTTTCGCCGGATTTATTCGTTCGGCGAAAGGGCGGGGTGTGCCCGGCATCCGTCTTCTGACGGACCGGCAGAACCCCGATGAAGGCAACCTATCGTTCCTTGGGGGAACACATGACCGCAGCCGCTTCCGCCACCAAATCCAAGGCCACTGGCTCTTCGCGCGCCCAGAGGCCCGAGAGCGATCCGGCGGAAACCGCGGAACTGCTGGCGGCGCTGCGGGCCTTCCGGCGCGGCGATTTCTCGGTGCGGCTGCCGCGCGGGCGCGGGATCGCCGCAGAGATCGCCGAGGCCTTCAACGACGTGGTCGAGCTCAACGACCGCATGACCAAGGAATTTGAGCGGCTGGGCGAGACGGTCGGCCGCCAGGGCAAGATCAACCAGCGCGCCCGCCTGCCGGCCGCCCAGGGCTCCTGGGCCGCCAGCGTGGACGCGGTCAACACCCTGATCGCCGACATGGTGCACCCCACCGCCGAAATGGCCCGGGTGATCGGCGCCGTGGCCAAGGGCGACCTGTCGCAAACCATGGACCTGGAGAACGAGGAACGACCCCTGCGCGGCGAGTTCCTGCGGATCGGCAAGGTCGTGAACACCATGGTGGGGCAGCTCGGCTCCTTCGCCTCGGAAGTGACCCGCGTGGCCCGTGAAGTGGGTACGGAGGGCAAGCTCGGCGGCCAGGCCCAGGTGAAGGGCGTGGGCGGCACCTGGAAGGACCTCACCGACAACGTGAACTTCATGGCCGCCAACCTGACCGGCCAGGTGCGGAATATCGCCGAGGTGACGACCGCGGTCGCCAACGGCGACTTGAGCCGCAAGATCACCGTGGACGTGAAGGGCGAGGTGCTGGAGCTGAAGGACACCATCAACACCATGGTGGACCAGCTGAACGCCTTCGCTTCCGAAGTGACCCGCGTGGCCCGCGAAGTGGGTACGGAAGGCAAGCTCGGCGGTCAGGCCCAGGTGAAGGGCGTCACCGGCGCCTGGAAGGACCTCACCGACAACGTGAACCTGATGGCCAACAACCTGACCGGTCAGGTGCGGAACATCGCCGAAGTGACGACGGCCGTGGCCCGCGGCGACCTTTCCAAGAAGATCACCGTGGACGTGAAGGGTGAGATCCTGGAGCTGAAGAACACCATCAACACCATGGTGGACCAGCTGAACGCCTTTTCCTCGGAAGTGACCCGCGTGGCCCGCGAGGTCGGCACCGAAGGCAAGCTCGGCGGTCAGGCCCGAGTCGAGGGCGTGACCGGCGCCTGGAAGGACCTCACCGACAACGTGAACTTCATGGCCAACAACCTGACCGGCCAGGTGCGGAACATCGCCGAGGTGACCACCGCCGTGGCCAACGGCGACCTCTCCAAGAAGATCACCGTCGACGTGAAGGGCGAGATCCTGGAGCTGAAGAATACCATCAACACCATGGTGGACCAGCTGAACGCCTTCGCCTCCGAAGTGACCCGCGTGGCCCGCGAAGTGGGTACCGAAGGCAAGCTCGGCGGTCAGGCCCAGGTGAAGGGCGTGGGCGGCACCTGGAAAGACCTCACCGACAACGTGAACCTGATGGCCAACAACCTGACCGGTCAGGTGCGGAACATCGCCGAAGTGACCACCGCTGTGGCCAACGGCGACCTTTCCAAGAAGATCACCGTCGACGTGCGGGGCGAGATCCTGGAGCTGAAGAACACCATCAACACCATGGTGGACCAGCTCAATTCCTTCTCGTCGGAAGTCACCCGCGTGGCCCGCGAGGTCGGCACCGAAGGCAAGCTCGGCGGCCAGGCCCAGGTGAAGGGTGTCGCCGGCGCCTGGAAGGACCTCACCGACAACGTGAACCTGATGGCCAACAACCTGACCGGTCAGGTGCGGAACATCGCCGAAGTGACCACCGCCGTGGCCAACGGCGACCTTTCCAAGAAGATCACCGTCGACGTGAAGGGCGAAATTCTGGAACTGAAGAACACCATCAACACCATGGTGGACCAGCTGAACGCCTTCGCCTCGGAAGTGACTCGCGTGGCGCGCGAGGTCGGCACCGAAGGCAAGCTCGGCGGTCAGGCGAACGTGAAGGGCGTCGGCGGCACCTGGAAGGAGCTGACCGACAACGTGAATCTGATGGCCGGCAACCTGACCGGCCAGGTGCGGAACATCGCCGAAGTGACGACCGCGGTCGCCAACGGCGACCTTTCCAAGAAGATCACCGTGGACGTGCGGGGCGAGATCCTGGAGCTGAAGAACACCATCAACACCATGGTGGACCAGCTCAATTCCTTCTCGTCGGAAGTGACCCGCGTGGCCCGTGAAGTGGGTACGGAGGGCAAGCTCGGCGGCCAGGCCCAGGTGAAGGGTGTCGCCGGCGCCTGGAAAGACCTCACCGATAACGTGAACCTGATGGCCGGCAACCTGACCGGCCAGGTGCGGAACATCGCCGACGTGACGACCGCCGTGGCCCGCGGCGACCTTTCCAAGAAGGTCACCGTGGACGTGCGGGGCGAGATCCTGGAGCTGAAGAACACCATCAACACCATGGTGGACCAGCTGAACTCCTTCGCCTCCGAAGTGACCCGCGTGGCCCGCGAAGTGGGCACCGAAGGCAAGCTCGGCGGCCAGGCGCAGGTGCCCGGCGTCGCCGGCACCTGGAAGGACCTCACCGACAACGTGAACATGATGGCCGCCAACCTGACCGGTCAGGTGCGGAACATCGCCGACGTGGTGACCGCGGTCGCCATGGGCGACCTGAAGCGCAAGCTGACGCTCGACGCCAAGGGCGAAATCGCCGCGCTCGCCGACACCATCAACGGCATGATCGAGACGCTGGCGACCTTCGCCGACCAGGTGACCAACGTGGCCCGCGAGGTGGGCTCCGAAGGCAAGCTGGGCGGCCAGGCCCGCGTGCCGGGCGCGGCGGGCCTGTGGCGCGACCTGACCGACAACGTGAACGAACTGGCCGCCAACCTGACCACCCAGGTGCGCGCCATCGCCGAGGTGTCCACCGCCGTGACCAAGGGCGACCTGACGCGGTCGATCACCGTGGAAGCCTCCGGCGAGGTGGAGGAGCTCAAGAACAACATCAACGAGATGATCCGGAACCTGCGCGATCAGACGTTGAAGAACACCGAGCAGGACTGGCTGAAGACCAACCTGGCGCGCTTCACCCGCATGCTGCAGGGCGAGCGCGACCTGTCGACCGTGTCGAACCTGGTGCTCAGCGAGCTGGCGCCGCTGATCAACGCCCAGCACGCGGTCTTCTACGTCTCAGACCGCGACGACGAAGGCCAGATGGTGCTGAACCTGGCGGCCTCCTACGCCTTCAACAACCGCAAGCACCTGGCCAACCAGTTCCAGCTGCGCGAAGGCCTGATCGGGCAGTGCGCCTACGAGAAATCGCGCATCCTGCTGACCAACGTGCCGAAGGACTACGTGCAGGTCTCCTCGGGCCTTGGCGAGGCAGCGCCGGCCAACATCATCGTGCTCCCCGCCCTCTTCGAAGGCGAGGTGAAGGCGGTGATCGAACTGGCCACTTTCGGCGAGTTCAACGAGACCCAGCAGCAGTTCCTAGACCAGCTGATGGAATCCATCGGCATCGTGCTCTCGACCATCGCGGCGAACATGCGCACCGAGGGCCTGCTGAAACAATCCCAGCTGCTGACGTCGGAACTACAGGCGCAGCAGGAGGAGCTGAAGAAGACCAACGACCGGCTCGAACAACAGGCCGCGTCGCTGCGCCAATCGGAGGAACTGCTCCGCACCAAGCAGGAGGAGCTGCAGCAGACCAACGCCGAGCTGCAGGAAAAAGCCCATCTGCTGAGCGTCCAGAACCAGCAGGTGGAAGCCAAGAACCGCGAGGTGGAACAGGCCAAGATCGCGCTGGAGGACAAGGCCGAACAGCTGGCGCTCACCTCCAAGTTCAAGTCCGAGTTCCTGGCCAACATGAGCCACGAGCTGCGCACCCCGCTGAACAGCCTGCTGATCCTGTCCAAGCTCCTGGCCGACAACACCCAGGGCAACCTGTCGGACAAGCAGGTGGAGTTCGCCTCGAACATCCACGCCGCGGGCACCGACCTGCTGGGCCTGATCAACGACGTGCTCGACCTCGCCAAGATCGAGAGCGGCACGGTCACGCTCGACATCAGCGAGATGAGCTTCGCGAGCCTCAGCGATCAGGTCGACCGCACGTTCAGCCAGATCGCGGCGGACAAGAAACTCGACTTCCAGATCGAGCTCGACACCGCGCTGCCGCGGTCGATGTACACCGACGACAAGCGCCTGCAGCAGATCATCAAGAACCTGCTGTCGAACGCCTTCAAGTTCACCGAAGCCGGCCATGTGAAGCTGAAGGTCGAGCGCGCCAGCTCCGGCTGGAACGCCACCAACGACCACCTGAACACCGCCGGCCAGGTGCTCGCCTTCTCGGTGGAAGACAGCGGCATCGGCATCCCCGAGGAGAAGCAGAGGATCATCTTCGAGAGCTTCCAGCAGGCCGACGGCACCACCAGCCGCAAGTATGGCGGCACGGGCCTGGGCCTCTCCATCAGCCGCGAGATCACCCGCCTGCTGGGCGGCGAGCTGCGCGTCTCCTCTGTGGCCGGCAAGGGCTCGACCTTCACCCTCTACCTGCCGCTCAACTTCAGCCCGGCCCAGGCGCCGGCGTCGGGCCGCCTGCCGGCCAATCCGCTGCTGCCGCGGCCGATGCTGATGCCGTCCGCCTTCTCCGACGAACCGGCCGAGGCCGTCGCCGACGACCGCGACCTGATCGGGTCGGGGGACAGCGTGGTGCTGATCGTCGAGGACGATCCGCGCTTCGCTTCGATCCTCTTGAGCCTTGTCCATGACAGCGGCTTCAAAGGCGTGGTGACCGGCGAGGGCGCCGCCGCCCCGTCACTGGCCCGCCGTTTCGGCCCCGACGCCATCATGCTCGACATCGGCCTGCCGGACATGGACGGCCTGGCGCTGCTCGACCTCCTGAAGCGCACGCCGGAGACGCGGCACATTCCGGTGCACGTGATCTCCGCCGACGACCAGAAGGGCCTGGGCCTCTCCATGGGCGCCTTCGGCTTCACCCACAAGCCGGTGGAACGCGAGGTGGTGGTCTCGACCCTGCAGGGCGTGAAGAGCTTCGTCGACAAGGCTGACCGCCGCATCGTTCTGGTGGGCGCCGAAGGCCCGGCCGTGGAAACCCTGCGCCAGGCCTTCACCGAGGTCGAGGTCGCCGCCGACCTCGCCGAGGTGTTGGCCCGTCCGGCCGGCGAGCGTCCAGAGGGCCTGATGATCGAGGCCTCGGCGCTGCCGGTGCCGCAGCTCGTCGACCATCTGAAACAGGCCGATGGCCGCTCCATCCCGGCGGTGGTCTACGCGCCCGACGAGCTGGAGGGCGACGACGATCGCCGGCTGCGATTGGCGGTGTTCGGGGGTCTCGTCCGGATCGCGCGTACACCCGACCAACTGGTCGAGCAGGCGAGCCTGATGCTGCACGAACCGGTGGAACGGATGAGCGAAGGCGCCAAGGCCAAGCTCAGCCAGAACAAGCACCAGGACCCGGTGCTAACCGGCCGCAAGATCGTGGTGATCGACGACGACATCCGCAACATCTTCTCGCTCGCCTCGGCGCTCGAGGAGTACGGGATCGAGCTCAGCTACGCCGAGAGCGGCCGCGCGGGGCTGGAGGTGCTGGACGCCCAGCCGGAGGTCGATGTGGTGCTGGTCGACATCATGATGCCCGACATGGACGGCTACGAGACGATCCGCGAGATCCGCTCGCGCTCGGGCCTGGCCGACCTGCCGATCGTCGCGGTCACCGCCAAGGCGATGAAGGGCGACCGGCAGAAGTGCATCCAGGCCGGCGCCTCGGACTATGTGTCCAAGCCCGTGGACATCGATCACCTGGTTTCGGTCCTGCGGGTCTCGATCCAGCGGGCCGACGCCATACGAATGGCGTCCGACACCGTCGTCCTGATGCCGCAAGCGAGCTGACGTGACCTGGTCCGCAACCCGGGGGGCCGAGCGACGATCCTGGCGGGCGGAAGCGCCCGATCTGGAAGCGCCGCTCAAAGCGCGGATCCTGATCGTCGACGATGACGAACGGAACGCCTTCGCCGCGGTCCAGGCCCTGGAGGAGCTGGGGCACGAGTTGGTGGTGGCCCGCTCCGGCGAGGAGGCGCTGCGCCGGCTTTTGACCGAGCAGTTCGCGCTGATCCTGCTGGATCTGCACATGCCGGGGATGGACGGCTATGAGACCGCGGCCCTGATCCGCTCGCGCAAGCGCACGGCGTCGACGCCGATCGTCTTCCTGACCGCCATTTTCCGCGACGAGGCGCACGTCTTCCAGGCCTACGCCTCCGGCGCGGTCGATGTGGTGTTCAAGCCGGTCGATCCCTTCATCCTGAAGTCCAAGGTCACGGTCCTGGTCGACCTCTACCTGACGACCGAGGCCATGAAGCGCCAGTCGGCCTATCAGCAGTGGCTGCTCGACGAGCATGCCCGCGTGAAGGCCGAAAAGGCGCAGACCGAGCGCGCGCTGGCCCGCACCGAGGCCCGGCAGGAGGCGATCCTGCGGTCGTTGCCGATCGTCGTGCACTCGCGCAGCATCGAGCCGCCCTTCGCGCCGCAGTTCGTCTCCGACGCCGTCGAAAAGATCACCGGCTTTCCCGCCAGCCGCTTCGTCGACGAGCCGGGCTTCGGCTCGAGCCGCATCCATCCCGACGACCTGGAGATGGTGGTGCAGAAGGTCTCGGCGTCGGCGATCACCGGCCACTATTCGGTGGAGTTCCGCTGGCTGTGCGCCGACGGGCAATACAAGGTCCTGCTGGACGAGGGCGTCGTGGCGCCCAGCGACGACGGCGAGGCCCGCGAGATCTTCGGCGTGATCCTCGACGCCACCGACCGCCGGTCGCTCGAGGAACAGCTCGCCCAGGCGCGCAAGATGGAGGCGGTGGGCCAGCTGACCGGCGGCGTCGCCCACGACTTCAACAACCTGCTGACCGTCGTGCTTGGCAACATCGACATCATGGCCCGCAAGCCCGAGGACGACGAGCGCCGTGGGCGCCGCCTCGATGCCGTGCGCCAGGCCGCCGAGCGCGGCCGCGACCTCACCAAGCAACTCCTGGCCTTCTCGCGCCGCCAGCAGCTCAGCCCCGTCAGCCTCGACGTCAACGCCCTGATCCAGGGCTTCGCGCCGCTGATCCGCCAGGCGGTGGGCGAGGCCGTGACCCTCGATCTGCGGCTCAGCGACGAGGCGCTCTGCGCGCATGCCGACCCCAACCAGCTGGAGACCGCGCTGCTCAACCTGGCGGTCAATGCGCGCGACGCCATGCCGGAGGGCGGCCAGCTCTTGATCTCCACCCGCCGCGACGCCAGCCATGTGATGATCGAGGTCCGCGACACCGGCGTCGGCATGTCGCCCGAGGTGCGCGAGCGCGTCTTCGAGCCGTTCTTCACCACCAAGGAGGTCGGCAAGGGCTCCGGCCTGGGCCTCAGCCAAGTCTACGGCTTTGTCCGCCAGTCCGAAGGCGAGGTGCAACTGCATTCGACGGTCGGGCAGGGCACCACCTTCGCGCTCCGTCTGCCGGTTTCCGCGGAGCCCGATGCGCGGGTCGAGGCGGAGGCCCCGGCGGTGACCGTCGAGGGCGGCCGCGAACGCATCCTGGTGGTCGAGGACGATCCCACGGTGCTGACGCTCACCGTCGATATGCTAGGCGGCCTGGGCTACCAGGTGGTCACCGCCACCAACGCGAACGAGGCGTTGGAGGTGATCCAGTCGGACGCGCCGATCGACCTCTTGTTCAGCGACGTGGTCATGCCGGGCGGGGTCAGCGGCGTCAGCCTGGCGCGCACGGCCCGCGAGCTGCGTCCGGGGCTGCGGGTGCTGCTCACCTCCGGCTATGTTGGCGAGGGCGCGGTGCTGGAGACCAAGGAGTTTCCGCTGCTCGACAAGCCCTATGAGACCCGCCTCCTCTCGGCCAAGCTGCGGCAGCTGCTCGACCGCCCGGTGACGCGAAGGCGCCGCCCCCGCGCGACGCGCGAGCGGCAAGCCTCGGCGGCCGCGGAATAGGCGCTAGGTCCCTAGGCCTCGACGCCGCGGGCAAGACAGCGCAGCGCGCAGGCCAGTTGCCGCGCCCGGTCCCGGTCCATCTCGTCGTCCCGCGCCCCTGAGGCGAGCGTGGTCGCGATGGCCAGCAGCTGTTCGGTGCGGCCCTCCGGCGCGAAGGCCTCGGCCAGCATCGCGGCTTCGGTCATCAGCTGAGTTCGCAGCGCCGGCCCGCAGGCCTCCAGCATGACGTCGTCCAACTGGACGACCTCGGCCTCACCGGCCGGCTCGGTGTTTCGACGATCGGCCATGCGGTTGCCAACGGGCCGCGGAGTCGACGGTTCCCGCCAATAGGGTAGTAGAGGCCCGGACCCAGGCGGCTGAACTGGGACGGCTCGAACAGGGGAAGCGCCGGATGGACGTGCGTTGCGTGGTGAAATCGCAGGACCGGCTGGGCGAGGGGCCCTGCTGGTCGCCCAACGACGGCCGCCTCTACTGGTTCGACATCAAGGGCAAGCGGCTGGCCTGGTACGAGCCCAAGACCGACGACCGCGGCGCTTTCGACCTGCCGATGCGGGCCAGCGCCGGCGTGCCGCGCGCCCAGGGCGGCCTGATCATGGCGACCGAGCAGGGGCTGGCCATTTGCGACGTAGACAAGGGCACGCTGGAAGTCGTGCGGCCCTATCAGCTGCCGGAAGGCTTCCGCACCAACGACGGCAAGGTCGACATGGAGGGGAACTTCTGGTGGTCGACCATGGACGACAACCACGGGGAGCGCACCGGCGACGTGTTCCGCACCAAGCCCAATCTCGAGACCGAGCGGGTGTTGAGCGGCATCCACATCCCCAACACCGTCTCCTTCAGCCCCGACAACAAGACCCTCTACATGGCCGACTCCCGGCTGCAGACGATCTTCGCCCACGAGACGGCGGACCTGTCCAAGGGCCGCATGTTCGCCCATACCGCCGGCGCGCCCGCGAGCCCTGATGGCTCGGCGGTCGACGCCCAAGGCTATCTCTGGAACGCCCAGTGGGGCGGCTGGCGGATCGTGCGCTATTCGCCGAAGGGCGAGATCGACACGATCGTCGCGATGCCGGTGCAGCAGCCGTCGAGCTGCGCCTTCGGCGGCGAGGACATGACCACGCTCTTCGTCACCTCCGCCTGGGACGAGCTGCCGCTGGCGACCCGCGCCCAGCAGACGCTGGCCGGCAACCTCTTCGCCATCGAGACGGGCGTTAAAGGACTGGCGCTGCCGCTGTTTGAAGGGTGAGTTAGCGGCATGGCCAAAGACCCTCCGCCCAAGAAACCCCTGCGCAGCGCCAACAGCTACGGCAAGCTCGACCGCGACGGCTTTGTCCACCGTTCCTGGATCAAGGCCACCGGCCTGCCGGACCACGTCTTCGACGGCCGCCCGATCATCGGCATCGCCAACACCTGGTCGGAGCTGGTCACCTGCCAGGTCGGGCTGCGCGACCTCGCCGGCTTCGTGAAGCGCGGCGTCTGGGAGGCGGGCGGCGTGCCGATCGAGTTCCCGGCCATGTCGCTCCCCGAGACCCAGATGCGGCCGACGGCCATGCTGTTCCGCAACCTCTTGGCCATGGAGGTCGAGGAGTCGATCCGCGCCAACCCGATCGACGGCGTGGTGCTGATGGGCGCCTGCGATAAGACCACGCCGGGCCTCTTGATGGGCGCGGCCAGCGTCGACCTGCCGGCGATCTTCGTCTCCGGCGGCCCGATGCTGAACGGCAAGTTCGAGGGCCGCGACATCGGCTCCGGCACCGACGTCTGGCGGTTCTCGGAAGCCGTCCGGGCCGGCGAGATGAGCCTCGACGACTTCATGCGCGCCGAGTCCGGCATGAGCCGCTCGGCGGGGTCCTGCAACACCATGGGCACGGCCTCGACCATGGCCAGCCTGACCGAGGCGCTGGGCATCTCGCTGCCGATGAACGCCGCCCTGCCGGCGGTCGACAGCCGCCGCAAGGTGCTGGCGCATCTGAGCGGTAATCGCATCGTCCAGCTGGTGAAGGACGACGTGAAGCCGTCGGACATCCTGACGCGCCAAGCCTTTGAGAACGCCATCCTGATGCACGCCGCGCTGGGCGGCTCGACCAATGCGGTGGTCCACCTGCTGGCGCTGGCGGGGCGCCTCGGCGTGCCGCTGACGCTGAAGGACTTCGACGAGATCGCCCGCGATGCGCCGCTGCTGGTCAACCTGATGCCGTCCGGCCGCTACCTGATGGAGGAGTTCTGCTATGCCGGCGGCGTGCCCGCCGTGGCCAAGGAACTGGGCGCGCTCTACCGCCGTGACGCCATGACCGTCAGCGGCAAGACGCAGGGCGAGATCGCCGACGCCGCGCGCGTGCTGAACAGCGAGGTGATCGGCTCGCTCGAGGCGCCGATCGGGCCCTCGTCCGGCGTCTGGGTGCTGAAAGGCAACCTCTGCCCTCAGGGCGCGATCCTCAAACCCAGCGCGGCGACCCCGGCCCTGCTGACCCACCGCGGCAAGGCGGTCGTCTTCGAGGATATCGAGGACTACCACGCCCGCATCGACGATCCGGACCTGCCCGCCGACGAGACCTCGGTCCTGGTGCTGAAGGGCTGCGGGCCGAGGGGATATCCGGGCATGCCGGAGGTCGGCAACATGGGCCTGCCGCCCAAGGTGCTGGCCAAGGGCGTCACCGACATGGTGCGCATCTCCGACGCGCGGATGAGCGGCACGGCTTACGGCACCGTGATCCTGCACGTCGCGCCTGAGGCCGAGGCCGGCGGCCCGCTGGCGCTGGTCCAGACCGGCGACGAGATCGCGCTGGATGGCCCCGGTCGCACCCTGGACCTGTTGGTGGACGAGGCCGAGCTGGCGCGCCGCCGCGCCGCCTGGGAGGCCGCCCGTCCGGCGCCGAAGTACAGCCGCGGCTGGTACAAGCTCTACGTCGATACCGTCCTGCAGGCCGACCAAGGCGTCGACCTCGACTTCCTGGTCGGCAAGTCCTCCGCCGAAGTGACCCGCGAGTCCCACTGATGGCTGAAGGCAGGCATTTCGCCACCTATCCGAGCCTCAATGACCGAACCGTCTTCATCACAGGGGGAGCGACTGGGATCGGCGCGACCCTGGTTGTCCACTTCTATTCGCAGGGCTGCAAGGTCGCCTTCGTGGACCTGGACGAGACGAAGGGCCAGGCCATGGCGGCCCAACTTGGCGCGGACGGGTGCTGGTTCCGACGCTGCGACGTTACCGACGCCGCGGCTCTGCAAGCCGCCATCCGCGACGCGGCAACCGCTCTCGGGCCGATCACAGTCCTGATCAACAACGTCGCCAACGACGGCCGGCAGGTCGCGGCCGAGGTGACGCCCGAGGCGTGGCGCGAGACCTTGGCTGTCAACCTCGACCCGACCTTCAACGCCGCGACCGCCGTCTATCCGATGATGCGCGACGCCGGCGGCGGGTCGATCGTCAATCTCAGCTCGATCAACGCCCTGATCGGCCATGCGGACCTCGCCGCCTATTCCGCCGCCAAGGGCGCGATCAATTCGCTGACCAAGAGCCTGGCCCACGCCTGGGGCGCGGACCGCGTCCGGGTGAACGCGCTGTCGCCGGGCTGGGTGGTCACCGAGCGCCAGCTGGAGCTCTGGCTGACGCCCGAAGCCGAGGCCGAGTGGCAGAAGCTCACCGCGCTCAAGGATCGGCTGGACCCCGACGATATCGCCCGCGCCGCCCTGTTCCTGGCCGCCGACGACAGCCGCATGATGACCGGCCAGAACCTGGTCGTGGACGCCGGGCGGACCTGATGGCCGCCGAGGTGCTCGCCTGCGACTGGGGCACGACCAATCTGCGGGCCTGGACCCTGGATGGGCAGGGCGCGGTAATCGCGCAGCGGGACTTTCGGCTCGGGGTCGCAAAGCTGGCGCCCGGCGAGGCGGCCCGCCGCTTCCAGGCCGAGGTCAGGCCGGCGCTGGGGGCGGAAGGCTTGCCCGCGATCCTCTGCGGCATGATCGGCTCCAACATCGGCTGGGCCACGGCGGCCTATGTCGATTGTCCCGCGGGCCTTGCCGATCTGGCCGGCCGGCTGACCGTGGCGGCCGATGGCGTCCGCATCGCGCCCGGCCTGCGCTGCGAGGGGATCGCCGGCGCGCCGGACGTCATGCGCGGCGAGGAGACCCAGATTCTGGGCTGGCTCGCCCAGCATCCTGAGCGCCGTCGTGGCCGCCACCTGCTCTGCCATCCCGGCACCCACGCCAAATGGGTGCTGATCGAGGACGGCCGCGTCGTCCGCTTCATCACCGCCATGACCGGCGAACTGTTCGCCGTGCTGGGCGCGCACAGCCTGCTCGCGAGCGATGCGCCCGCCGACGATGACGTCGCCTTCGAGGCAGGGGTAGCGGCGGCCGGCGCCGGCGACGCACTGGCCGCGCGGCTGTTTTCCGCCCGGTCCCGGGTGGTCGGCGGCCAGGCCGATGCGGCCAGCACCCCCAGCTACCTCTCCGGCCTGTTGATCGGCGCGGAGATCGCCGCGGTCCCGGCCCTGCTCGGCGAGGGGACCTCGCACGCAGCCTTGCTGGGCGATCCGGCGCTCTGCGCACGCTATGCGCGCGCGCTACGCCAGCGGGGCGTCGAGGCCGAGATTTTCGACGGAGAAACCGCCGCCATCGCCGGCCTCTGGGCGCTCTACGCCAGGTGATCATTGATCAGGGTGCGTCACATGGCCTTACCCAAACTGGGGCCTTTTCGGACCCTTTGCCTTGCTTTCGCCGTGCCAATGCTCAAGGTTCAACCTGGGGTGTTGGGGGACGGAGATGGGCCAGACGAGCGAGGAGAGGGCCAAGGCGCTCGCGCAAACTCTGGTGGATGTGTTGGCCTCGTATGAGGAGGAGTTGATGGTCCTCGAGCGTGAGACTCCGGTCATGTCGCAGCTGCGGCGCGCCGTGGGGATCGCCATCGCCGAGGCCTGCTATCTGATTACCGACCAGGGCATGGCCCAGGCCGAGTGGGCGCCGCCCGCCGATGATTCGACCCGGCGCTAGTTCAGTCAGTATTTTTCGGAGACACTATGGCCCGTAAGCCCGAAGCACTCGCCGACCCCATCGACATCGCCGTCGGTGCGCGGATTCGGCTGCTGCGCAAGGTCCGGGGATTGTCGCAGCAATCGCTGGCCGAAGCCGCCGGCGTGACCTTCCAGCAGATTCAGAAGTACGAGCGCGGCGCAAACCGCGTCTCGGCCTCGATGCTCTCGCGCATCGCCACCACCCTGCAGGCGCCAGTATCGGAGATGTTCGGCGAGGTCAGCCCGGCGAGCGGGGCGATCGACGAGGTCGCGGGCCTGCTGGCCGAGCCCGGCGCGCTCTCGCTGTTGCGCGCCTACGCCACGCTGCCGCGCGGCGCGCCCAGGGCCGCCCTGGTCGAATTCGTCCGCAGCCTGAAGGCGCTCTAGGCGCTCACCCCCAGCGCCGCCACCGCGCGGTCCTTGATGGCCTTGTAGTCGACCTTGCCGTTGGGGGCGCGGCCGATCGAGTCGACCAGCACCAGTTCGCGCGGAGCCTTGTAGCCGGCGAGCGTCCCGCGCACGTGCTCGGAGAGCTCGGCGAGCGTCGGCTGGGCCGCGCCGTCGGTTTCCACCACCGCGCAGATCCGTTCGCCGAAGCGCGGATCGGGCAGGCCGACCACCACGGCGTCGCGCACCACGGGATGGGTTTTCAGCGCCTCCTCGACCTCTTCGGGGAAGACCTTCTCGCCGCCGGTGTTGATGCAGACCGAGCCTCGGCCAAGCAGCTTCAGCGTGCCGTCGGCGTTCACCTCGGCCCAGTCGCCCGGCACGCTCCAGCGGATGCCCTCGATGGTCCTGAAGGTCTTGGCGGTCTTCTCCTCGTCCTTGTAGTAGCCCCGCGGCAGGAGGCCCGAGACGGCGACCAGGCCGCGCTCGCCGGAGCCGGGTTCGATGCGGCGGCCATCCTCGGTGAAGATCACGCAGTTGGGGCCGGGGGTGAAGGCCGCGGTCTTGGCCTCCGCGCCGGGCGCCGACGCCGAGACGCCGAGGCCCACCGCCTCCGATGAGCCGAAGCTGTCGAAGATCATGGCGTTCTTGGCGTAGCTCAAGAGGCCCTGCTTGTTCTCCTGGCTCCACATGGAGCCGGACGAGCTCATCGACCTGACGCTCGAGAGGTCCCAACGGCCGGGGTTGGCCTCCAGCGCTTCCAGCATCGGCGTCGAGAAGGCCAGGCCGACGATCACCACCGCGGTCGCCCCGATGCGGTCGACCTCGTCCCACAGCTCCATGGCGTTGAACCTGCGCGACGGGAGCGTGGCCGCCGTGCCGCCCTGGTTGAAGCAGATCAGGGTCGAGAACTGGCCGGTGCCGTGCATCAGCGGGCAGGCGATCAGCGAGGTGGGCCGCAGGTGCTCCGGCGACAGGATGCGGGTTGTCAGCTCCTCGATAGAGGTCGCGGGCGGGATGCCGAGCAGCGCGTTGCCGCCGGCCCCGATCACGTTGAAGAGGTCGTCCTGCGCCCACATCACGCCCTTGGGCATGCCGGTGGTGCCGCCGGTGTAGAGCAGCAGCAGGTCGTCGCCGGAGCGGCCCCAGGGCGCCTTCACTGGACGCGCGGCCGGAACCTCGGCGACGATGGCGTCGTAGTCGTCGGCCCAGGCGGGGACGGGATGGCCGGGCTCGGCCACCGCGATCCAGGCCTTCACGCCGGTCAGCCGGCCGCGGATCTTCTCCAGCACTTCGGTGAAACCTGAGTGGAAGACCACGGCTTCCGCGTCGGCGTTGTCGAACAGGTAGAAGAGCTCTTCGGGGCCGTAGCGGTAGTTGGTGTTGACCGGTGCGAACCCGCCCTTGAAGGCGGCGTAGTAGGCCTCGATGTACTCCGGGCCATTGTAGAGGAAGGCCGCGACCTTCCCCTGCTGGCGCAGGCCGCGGGCGATGAAATGGGCGGCGAGGGCGTCGGCCCGGGCGTCCATCTCACCCCAGGTGATGACGCGATCGCCCTGGATGTGCGCCGCCCGCTCAGGCTGGACGGCGACGATCGCCTCCCAGACGTCCGCGAAATTCCAAGCCACCGCATCCTCCGAAAGTCTTGTTCTTATGGATCGAATTTGGCGGCGTTGGGCCCGCGTAAGTCAACGGGCTTCGTCAGATCGGGAGCGCCGTGGTGAACTTGATCTGCTCCATGGCGAAGGAGGAGGAGACGTCCTGCAGCGGCGCCGCGGCGATCAGGCGCTTGTAGAAAGTGTCGTAGGCGGCGATGTCGCGCACGATCACCTTGAGCAGATAGTCGGTCTCGCCGCTCATCCGGTAGAACTCCACCACCTCCGGGAGACCCGCGGCGCCCTTGGCGAAGGCGTTGAGCCATTCCTCGTCGTGGCGGCTGGTGCGCACCGAGACGAACACCACCAGGCCCAGGTCCAGCTGCTCGCGGTCGAGGATCGCCACGCGGCGTTCGATCACCCCGGCGTCGGTCAGCCGCTTGACCCGCTTCCAGCACGGCGTCTGCGACAGGCCGGCGCGTTCGGCCAGTTCGGCGATGGGAACCGTGGCGTCGGCCTGCAGCTCGCGCAGGATGCGGCGGTCGATAGGATCGAGAACGATCTGCATGTGAGTCTCGCTGTTTGGAGAACCACCTTCTACAATGTGGCGCCGCGCGCGTCATCTCAGCCCATCCGATGGCGAGAAGTCGGGCTGACGATGCGGCACGTACCGGGCAGATATTTACACTATAAGGTTGCAATCTCCGGATTGACGCTTCACCCGCCAGCCGCTCAGTTGTGTGTCGGGGGGCGTATCAGGATGGCAACGATCACGGGAACATCCGGGCCGGACACCCTGGAGGGCACGTCGGGCCCGGACAGTATTTCGGGCCTGGCGGGCGACGATCAGATCTTCGGCCTTGGCGGCGCCGACACCCTTTCCGGCGGCGCCGGAGTCAACAGCTTCAACATCGGCGTGGGCGAAAGCCCCACCTCGGCCGCGGTCGGCGGCCATATCTCGAACCTGGTCCACATCACGGACTGGTCGACCAGCGACACCCTGGTGTTCGCCGGCGAGGTCTCGGGCACAGCGACCAACGTCATCGGCACCTCCGCGCCGGATTTCGACACCGCCTTGTCGCAAGCCAACAACTTCTTCGCGACGCGGCCGGGCCTCGTCTACGTCTTAACCCAGGTCGGCGCGGACGAGGTTGTCATCGACGACCAGCATGAAGCCGTGGTCGTGTCGAACACCCCCTTGGCGGCCATCACGCCCTTCAAGCTGCTGGGCAGTGCGGCTGGCGCGCCGCCGCCGCCTGCCAGCGGGTCCGGCGGCTCCGGCGGTTCCGCCGGCGCGACGGCCTCGCTCACCGGCAACATGGACGCCGTCCAGCTGCAGCACCTGGTGGGCGCCCCGATCGTCGAGGCGAGTTCGACGACGCTGTTCATCTCCGGGTCGAACGTCAGCCTGACGCTGACCGGAACGGGCTTCACCTACGACGCCAACGAGCAGATCACCGGCGGCACGGTGACCTCGATAACCTTCCTGGATGGGCTCAGCCCGGGCCAGCCTCAGGGCATTGTCACGGGCCTCTCCACGCCGGTGGCGCCCCTGGTGCAGGCCTTCGCGCTGAACAACAACGCCCTGGCGTTCGGCCAGATCTTCGCCGGCGCCGACACCATCTGCGGCTCCACCGGCGGCTCGGACCTGTTGCGCGGCTACGATGGGGACGATCTGATCGTCGGCAACGGCGGCAATGACAGCCTCTATGGCGGCGCGGGCGACGACATCCTGCGGGGCGGCAGCGGCTCGGACTACCTGAACGGCGGCCCCGGCGCCGACACCCTGACCGGCGGCGGCGCGAAGGACGTCTTCGAGTTCGGCGTCAACGAGAGCCGGTCCTCCGCCGGGCTGGAAAACAACCCCACAGGCCTGGACCACATCACTGACTGGTCCAGTAGCGATTTCATCCAGTTCACCGGCGGCCCGGTGGCCACGGCCACCAACTATGTCGAGATCACCGCCAGCAGCGTCGAGGCGGCCTACGCCCAGGCCAACGCCGACCTTGGCGCAGAGATCTTCTATGTCGTCGCCCAGGTGGGCGCCGACGTCGTTGTCGTCGGCCTGGCGCAGTCCGACGAAGTCGTGCTGTCCAACACCACGCTCGCCAGCATCTCTCAGGCCAATGTCGGCGGCGACCCGGCCCTTGCCACACAGGCGCCGGCGCCGCCTCCGCCACCCGCGGCCGGCGCGGGGGCCACCGTTGATCTCTTCGACGGCGCCGACATGGGTGCGTTCCAGGAGAGCCAGCTCGCCGATGCGACGGTCACCCGGTCGTCCACGTCCGAGGTCCTGGTCTTTGGGGCCGGGACCGCCAAGATGACGATCACCGGCACGGGCTTCACCTACGACGCCAACGGCAAGTTCATCGGCGGCACGGTGACCGGTCTCGACATCACCTCGCCAAACGGCCACTTCGCCCTGACCGGCGCCCACACCGACGCCACCATCCTGGCGGCGGCCCACGACGCCAACAACGCGGACCTGTCGACGGCCGCCCTGATGTCCGGCGATGACGTGATCACCGTGCGCGGCTCCGCGCCGGGCGCCGACACCAGCTTCACCGGCCAGGGCTGGGGCGGCAACGACCTGATGATCGGCGGCGGCACGCTCTCGACCTTCGACGGCGGGACCGGCGACGACACGATCCAGGCCGGCACGGCGACCCAGACCTATCTGCGCGGCGGCGACGGCGACGACAGCATCGTTGGCGGGGTCGGTTTCGACGACATCAACGGCAACAAGGGCAACGACACCATCGACGGCGGGGCGGGGCCCGGCGGCGACTGGCTGGTCGGCGGCCAGGGCGACGACCTCATCACCGCCCACGCGGGCCAGAACCTGCTCTACGGCAACCTCGGCAACGACACCCTGCACGGCGGCAATGGCGGCGATGTGCTGCGGGGCGGTCAGGGCGACGATGTGATCGTCGGCGGGTCCGGGAACGACTTCGTCTCCGGCGACCGGGGGAACGACACCCTCAGCGGCGGCGCCGGCGCGGACATCTTCCACACCAGCCAGGACGCCGGCATCGACCGGGTGCTCGATTTCCACCTCTCCGAGGGCGACCGGGTGCAGCTCGATCCCGGGACCACCTTCACCATCAGCCAGGTCGGCGCCGACACGGTCATCGATCTCGGGAACGGCAACGAGATGATCCTGGTCGGGGTGCAGATGTCGACGCTGACGCCGGGCTGGATCTTCGGCGCCTAGGGCGGCGCCGGGGAAAAAGGGCCGTTGCGACGGCGAATCCGCCCCTCACGGTCACGCCGACGTTATCGAAAGCCGCCTAAATCGCGGTTTTACACCTCAGAGGCGACTTCTGGCGTTTCTCTAGGTGACGCGGGACGCATTGCGGTCCTAGCATACCCTCAAGCGACTCAGTTCACGCACTTCCGGCGTGAGGCCGTAGGCGCCTAATATCTAGCTGGGGGAGCCCAACAAATGGCCGATGCCAAGAAAACCAACGCCCTGCAAAAGCCCCTGACGCCGTCGGCCGAACTGGCCGCCGTGGTCGGGCCGGGACAACTGTCCCGCGGGGAAGTGGTCTCGAAGATCTGGGCGTACATCAAGAAGAACAACCTTCAGGATCCGAAGAACAAGCGCGACATCCTGGCCGACGCCAAGCTGAAGCCCGTGTTCGGCGGCAAGGACAAGGTCAGCATGTTCGAGATGAACAAGCACCTCGCCGGCCACCTGAAGTAGCCGACATCCCGCGGCGGACGTGTCCCGCCACGGATCGCGATCTTGCAGAGGCCTCGCCGGGCAAGCCTGGCGAGGCCTCTTGCTGTCTGGAACACCACCTAGGGGTGATTTTTTTGCGAATGGGCGCCATCGCTTAACCGCGTCCTGCGAAGATGGGGCCCAGTCGTCTAGGAGTGCTGAGTGTGGCCGACGGTACAGAACTGGCCACTCGTCCGAAGGAAGTCGCCGGCGCGCGCGCGGAGTCGGAGAGCGCCGAGCTGGGCGCGCTCGCCAAGGCGCAGCTTTCCGGCGCGCTGCGGCTCGTCTCTCCCGAGGCGCAGGACGACGTCGAGCGGTTCGCCGATCACCAGCTGGCCGCCGCCGGCAAGATCACCATCATGTCGCTGGAGGCGGTGCAGAAGGTGCTGGGCGAGCGCTGGCAGTCGCAGCGCGACCAGGTCTTCGCCTTCACCGAGGCGGTGCTGGCCCGCGCGCTGGGCGCGCGTGGCATCCACCTGCGGGTCTCCGACAGCGACTATTTCATCATCCACCCGAGCCTGTCGCGCCTGCAGGGGCAGGCCGCCTGCCTGCGCTATCTGCGGGAAATCCTGACGCAATTCGTGGGCGAGGCCGACCACGCCGTCGCGGGCATCCTGCAGGTGACCAGGATCAACAAGGGGCGGCTGGAGACGAAGCCCGTCGACGCCGACAGGGTCGAGCAGATCGCCAACGACCTGGGCCAGGACCTGTCGGTCAACGTCGGCACGCACCTGGCGGCGTTCCAGGAAGACACGGACATCACCACCAAGCTGGTGAACCGCTGGACGCCGTTCACCGCCTCGGACGGGCGCACCTTGCGGATCTCGGCCACCCTGGAGCCGGTTTACGAGCTGAAGGGCTTCACGCGGATCGGCTTTCGGATGATCCGCCGCGTGATCGTGGTCGACACCGCCGAGGAGCTGAGCCAGCAACAGGTCTCGGCGCTCTCCACCGGCGACCTCCTGCGCGCCGACCTGGCCACCATCACCCGCGGCATCGACCGGCTGAAGGCCGAGGGCGCGGGCGAGCAGCAGCTCAGCCTGATCGTGCCGGTGTCGTTTTCCAGCCTGGCCGCCGCGCGTGGCCGCGCCGAACTGGTCGAGCCGGTGCGCGAAGCCGCCGCCCTGGTGAAGCTGGGCGTGATCTGCGAGGTCGTCGACATCGAGGGCGTGCCGACCAGCGCCCTGCACCAAGTGACAACGCTGCTGCGGCCCCTGTCGCTGCTGGTGGTGGGCCGCCTGTCTCGACCCACGGCCTCGGCCTTCGCGCGGCTCTCGGGCGCCGGGTTCCAGGCGCTGTCCTTCGAATGTCCACACGTCGGCGTCGGCGAGGCGGAGTTCCTGGGCTGGGCCAGCGCCACCCTGACCGCGGCCCGCAAGGTCGCCCGCTCGGTGCTGGTCTACCGCGCCGGCACCATGAAGCGCGCGGGCGTATTGGCCTCGCTGGGCGCCACCCACATCAGCCTGGACGCCGGCTAGCTCAGTAGCGCTGATAGGTCCCCTTCAGCGCCACCTGGCCGATGCCGGGCTTCGAGAAATCGCAGACGCCGGTCGGGAAGATGGCCTTCAGCCGCGCCATCTGGGCGCTTGAGAACTTCACCTTGTAGTCGGCCGCCTTGATCGGCTTCAGGCGGCACTTCAGCACGTCGTTGGCGATCGGCGCGCCGGCCTGGATGCGCGGCTCGGAGTGGTTGGGGTACGCAGCGTTGTAGCCGCCGGGCCCGTCCCAGGTCGCCTTCTCGTCGTGCTTGACGCCCGAGGCGTCGAACCAGGCGTCCTTGGCTTCGGCGGGCTTGTGCTTGACCACCTTGGCGTGGGTCAGCGGCGTGGGGTCGGCGGCCAGCGCATCCAGCCACTTGGTCATGGCGTCGAGCGTCTGGCTGGACATCAGGGCGTAGGTCTTGGCGACCGCCGGGTCGTTGCGCGGCCCGCCAGGCGTGGCGCCGGGCCCCACCCAGAACACCTCGTTGTCGCCGTCGCCGTTGGCCTTGATCAGGCGGGCGCGGATCGACATGTCGCGCTCGCGGCTGTGAATGTCGCCGAGCGGATCGTTGTAGGTCCGGTAGTGGATGATCGGCACGGTCTTCAGGCCGCCGCCGCCGCCGTTCAGCAGGCCCGACGCATAGGCCGCGTGCAGGGCGATCGGGTCACCGTGGCTGCGGTGGTCGGCGAAGCCGCCGTCGTCGTCATAGCCGCCGATCTTCTCGTTGAGGTCGAGGAACTCGTCGACGCTGAGCTTGCCGGCGTTCAGGCCCTTCAGCCCATATTGCAGCCCTTCGTTGTCCTCGGTCTTGCGCGCATAGCCGGTCTTCGGATCGCGGCCGTAGATATTGACCCGCCAGTCGGCCAGAGCGCAGCGGGCGCCTTTGGGGTTGGTCTCCTTGTCCCACACCAGCGACTTGTCCTTCAGGTCGCAGCCCGGCTTGTTGCCGGAGTTGGAGACCGGCACGAACGAGGCTTCCCAGGCGCGGCAGGTGCCGGGCGTGAAGCCTTCCACGGCGGTCTTCTTCTCCTGGCTCCAGCCCTTGCCGGCGTCGGACTTCCAGTAGCGCTGCAGGATGCCGCAATCGGCGGTGTGCAGGGTCGAATCCGGGAACGACAGCGAAGGCTCCAAGCCGTCCAGCAGGCCGGGATACATCTGGGTGATGGTCAGCTGCTGGATCGCCCCGCCCGAGCCGCCGAAGCCGACGGTCCATTTCGGGACCCCGTGCGTCTTGATGAAGTGCTCCTTGAGCATCATCAGGGTCTCGCCCTGCAGGACGGCATTGCCGTGCAGGTTGTTGACCAGCTCGGTGGCGACCATGTGGGCGAAGCCGCGCGACAGGAAGAGGTCGCTCAGCGGGTCTTTCGCGGTGTTGGTCCCCTGGTTGTACTTGGCCCCAGCGCCGCCGCCGAAGCTCACCGCCAGGCGGTGGTTCCAGCCCCTCGGGTCGGCCAGCATGGCGATGCGGTAGATCGAGCGGTTGAGCGTCCCGGACTCGACGCGGACCACATAGGGGACGCTGACGCCCTCGACGGCGGTCATCGCCAGATCGGCCGGACGGTCGGCCGGATTGGCAAGGGTCTCGAATTTGCCCCCGGTGGTGCGGTAGAAATAGTCGGTGCGCGGGGCGGCCGAGCAGTCGGCGTCCAGCGCCTTGCCCAGGCCCGACTCTTCGGTGCGGCACTCATAGGGCATGATGTGCGGGCCCGAGACGATCGGCCCGGCCAGCGGGTAGTCGGTGAGGGTCAGGGTCGCCTTGGCCGCGCCGGCGGTGGCGCTCAGCGTGTTCTTGCCGACCTCCAGGCCGCCGACCAGACCGCGCAGGGTGTGGCTGGCGGGATCGAGCCGCAGGTCGCCGGAGACGTCCTTGCCGTTGAGCGTCAGTTTCACGCCCTTGGCGGCGCCGCGCACCTCGACCAGCGCATCGCCGCCGCTGACCATGTCGGGCCGCGAGGAGAGGGTGCGGATCGCAAGCGCTCCCGACTTGCCGACAGGCGCCTTGGCGGCGGCCGGTGGGGCCGCGACGGGCTTGTCGGCGGCGTGGGCCGCCCCGGCCAGGCCCAAAATCGCCGCCAGACCGACGGCGAGCCGCCGCGCGCGAGCGCCCATGTCCATATCCCGTCCTCCCAAGCCCTTTTCTGTAAGCTTGGCGGCTTGCGGGTGGCGACGCAATCGCTAAGGGGGCGGCTTCAGCCGCAGAGCTTGGCGGCTTCGAGGAGCGCGGCGTGAAGCCGGCGCTTGATCAGGAGATCGCTGCCGCCTTCGGAGCCAAAGCTATGGCCGCTATCGGGTGGGCCTTCGATCAGGCTGACCAGAGGATTGGCCCGCAGCGCCGCGCGGTCCTGCCCCGAGGTGAACGAGGGCCAGAAGTCCATCTCTCGCATCGGTTCCAGGGGCGCGCCGCCGACGATCACGTCGGTCGGCTTGGTGATGTTCTCAAGCAGGTGGCGGTAGTCGCGGTTTTCCAGCCGCTCGGGGCCGATGCCGAACGCCTCCCAGTAGAACCGCGTCATGGCGGCGTTGTCCGGGTTCCGCGCCATCCGGGCGCGGGAGCTCGCGACGAAGGGCCAGAGGTTTTCGGTCTGGAAGAACGGCTCCTGGAGCAGGTGGCGGCAGATGTTCGGCAGCCGCAGGCCGAGCGTCACGAGAACGCTGGTCGAGGAGCCGAAGGCGACGATCGGGACATCGCCGACGAGCCGTCGCACCGCGGCCTCGAGCCCTTGGGTCAGTTCTGGGATCGTCGGATTGGCCCAGGGCACTCCGGACATCCCCGGCAGCTCCACCACCAGCACGCTGACGCCTGGGAAATAGTCGACCAGATCGTGGCGATGATGCCTGCGCGGGAAGGCGCCGTTGACGGCCAGCAGGGCCGGGCGCGGCGGGCCGGTGTGGATCCGGCCAACGACGCCGAGCGGGCCGGCGGCGGTCTGGAGGGTCAGGAAATCCATGCGCGGTCAGGCCCTTGCCACGGCGTCGAGCGCCTGGCGCAGCACCGCGCGGACCAGCTGCGCGCCGTCCGGGGTCGCCCCCAGGTCGTGGCCTGAGCCCGGCGGGCCGGGATGCAAGGTGACCTGCGGATGGGCCGCCAGGGCCGCGCGGTCCTCACGGCTGCAGAGCGAGGGCAGGTCCTCCAGCGGCCGGACCGGCTCCAGAGGCAGATCGCCCAGAATGACGTCGAGGGGCCGCTTTAGCCCCGCCAGCAGGGCGCGGTAGTCGCGGTCGGTCACCTCCCCGGTCTCGGCAATGCCGAAGATCTCGTTCGCCGCGACGCGCGCGCCGCGGTTCTCCGGCTCGCTGGCCAGGAACTCGCGCGCGGTCACGTGGAACGGCCACAGCGGCGCGGTGCGGAAGAAGGGCTCCAGGGCCACCTGCCGCACGATCTGCGGCGCCTGCAAACCGAGCGTCACCAGACAGCCTGTGGAGACGCCGTAGATGACCAGGGGCGTCTCGCGGAACAGGCTGACGAGCGCCTCGTCCAGCGAGCGGGTGATGGTGGCGATGTCGAAGGTGCGGGCCAGCGAGCCACCCATCCCCGGCAGGGGCGCGATGACCACGCTGACCTCCGGAAAGGCGTCCACCAGCTCATGCAGAAAGTCGCGCGGCGTCCAGACGCCGCCCATGGCCACCAGCGCCGGCGTCGCCGGGTCGGCGTGCAGCCGTCCCCCTAGGTACAGCGCACCACAACTGGTCTGGACGATGAGGCGGTCCATGCGAGGCCACGTCTCCGTCAGCGGCTCAGTCCGCGAAAGACGGGAAGGCCGGAAGGAATGGTGGGTGCTGGGGGATTCGAACCCACGACCCGCTGATTAAGAGTCAGCTGCTCTACCAACTGAGCTAAGCACCCGCCGTCGCACCGGAGCGTTTTCTGAGGCAGTATCAGCCCCGGCGGCGAGGGCGCGGAAAATACGCGAAAACGCGGCCTTGGCAAGGCGTGTCCGGATGGCGCGTTTGGGGCGCGGTCGCGCCAGGCGATTTGGGGGACTGAAAGGCCGATGAGCGCGGTGGATTTTGGGTACCTGGAAGGCTTCGCCGCCGGCGACCGGCAGGTGGTGGGCGAGGTGCTGGCGCTGTTCCGGCAACAGGCGGAGATCTGGGCTGCGACGCTGGACGCCGGCAGCGCCGGCTGGCGCGACGTGGTCCACACGATCAAGGGCGCGGCGCGGGGCGTCGGCGCCAATGAGCTGGGCGATGTCTGCGCCCGGGCCGAGGCGCAGGGCGAGGCCGGCGTGCCGGCGGTGCGCGACGCCTTGGCCGCCGCGGTCGCCGAAATCGTGGCCTATCAGGCCCGCCCGGCCTGACGGGCCCCTCCCGCTTCATTCAGGTGGCGGATTGCCCTATGAGCGGCGCTCACCCTTAAGGTTTGCGCGCCCTTTGTCCCCGAGCGATCCGTGTCCCTGAGCGAGTTCATCGGCGAAAGCGTGAAGACGCGGCTGGGGGTCGTGCGCCTGCAGACCAGTCCGGGTCCGGCGGACTCGGTGCGCCCGCTGGTCTTCGCCTTGCCCAGTTCGCTGTCCACGCCGGAAAACTTCGCGGCCGTGCAGCAGCGGCTCGAGCTGTTGGCCGACATGTGCGTCATGACGCTGCCGATCGGGGCCGCCTACGACCTTGCGGCCCACACGGTGCAGGGCCTGACCGCCCTGGTGGGCGAGCTGCTGGAAAGCCGCTATCCGGACCGGCCGGTGGTGCTGCTGGGCGCCTCGATCGGGGCGGTGATCGCGCTGGGCGTCCGGGCGCGCAATCTCGCCCGCATCGTCGCCGTCGAGCCGCCACTGGTCACCGCGGGCCTATGGCCGGTGCTCGACGCCTTCGGCGAGCATCTGCGGCAGGTGAAGGATGAGCTCTCCGAAGCCTACATCTCGGGCACCTTCGGGGTCACCCAGACCGATGTCGTGGGGCTCGACCATCGCTGGGTGCTGCAAGGGCTGAACGTACCGGTCGATGTGATGTTGGCCGAGGAGCCCCTGGAGCCGCGGCGCGCGCTCGCGCGCCATCCGAGCCTGGTGGGCGAGGCCGAGCGGCGGCTGCTGGCGGCGACGCCCGGCGTGCGGCTGCACCTCGTCGCCGGCACGGGCCACAATCTCATTGGGCATGCGATCGAGCCCGCGTCGGAGATCGTGCTGGAGGCGTGCCACCGCGCCTCCGCCCAGCTGCCGGCCGAGCGCCTGCGCCTCGACGAGCCGCTGCTGGAGGCGACGCCGCTGGCGGCGCGGCGCGTGCTGCACTGGGGTCCGGACGGCGACGTCTTCGCCGAGGCCTATCGCAGGCTCAATCCCAAGGCCCTGGTCACGACCGCGAACCCGGACGGAGGCGCCGGCGCGGCCGCCGGCCCGCCCGGCGGCTTCGACACGGTGGTCGCCGCCCGCCCGCCGTCACCCGACGTGCTGCAGCGGCTGGCCGCGGCGCTGAGCGCCGAGGGCTGTTTCGTCGTGCGCTGGGCGGCCGAGCGGGCGGCGCTGGCCGCGGACCTGGCGCCCAGCGGCCTCGTCCTGCGAGAGCCGGTGGACGCCGGCGGCACCGGTGTGGTGCGGGCTCAGAAGACCGGCGGGGCGCCGCCGCGCCCGGCGCTCTATGTCCAGGTCGCGCCCTACACCCGGGCGCTGATGGACGTGCGCACGCGGATGCCGGCGCGCGGCCTGGCCTCGGACCCGGACCTGCAGGTCGCCTACTGCCTCCCGCCGGTCGATGTGCCCCCGCTGGCCTACGACGCGCCGAAGCTGGTGGTCATGATCCGGCCAGGCGAGCTGCGCCTGGAGGTCTGGCGCAGGTCGCTTGTCCGGGTGATCCGCGGGGGCTGGGTGACGGTCATGGACTTCGATGACTACCCGCCGCTCATCGCCATGACCAAGGGCCTGCCGATCCAGGAGGAGGGCATGCAGCTGTTCTGGTACGCGCACGGCGTGCAGACCTCGACGCCGGCCCTCGTGGAACATTTCCGCGAATACAATCCTGAGACCGTGCTGTTCCCCAATCCGGCCTTCGAACTGCTGCCGTTCCCGCAAGGGCCGCGGCCGCCGCGGGTTTTCTATGGCGCGCTCATCCGCGGCGACTATGCGGTCTCGGTGGCGCGGTCGCTGGGCCCAGCCATCGAGAGCCGGCCCGAGACCGAGTTCGTGGTCATCGGCGACAAGGAGGTGTTCGCGGCCCTGCCGACCGCCAACAAGCGCTACTACGAATACATGAGCTTCGAGGCCTATTTGCGGCTGATGAGCCAGTGCACGGTCTCGCTGTCGCCGGTCGAGGACCTGGCCCATTGGGACACCAAGAGCGACGGCAAATACATCGACGCCGCACGGGCGGGCGTGCTGACCATCGGCTCGCCGGTGGTCTACGAGCGGATCATCCGTCACGGGGTCAACGGCCTGATGGCCCGTCAGGTGGCCGATTGGGCGCCCCTGCTGCGCCAGGCGCTGACCGACGAACCCGCGCGCGAACGGATGGCCAAGGCGGCCTGGGCGCAGGTGCGGGATGAGCGGATGTTCGCCGACCAGGAGGCGCTACGGCGCGATTGGTACTTCGACCTCTGGCGCCGCCGCGATGAGCTGAACGAGGCCCTGATCGCGCGCGTGCCGGGGCTGCGCGAGGCGCTGGCGGACTAGGCGTCCTGGCGCAGGGCGTCCCAGACGCCGAATTCATGGGCGATGCAGGCCTCGATCAGCGTGCGCCAGACCGGCTCGGCGATGGCTTCGGAGAGGCCGGCCTCGCGGGCGGCGGCCTTCACCTTGGCCACCACCTCCTCGACCCGGGCGTTGTCCCGCACCGCCTCGCGGTCCTGTTTGATACGCGCGGCGGCGTCCATGTAGCGCTGGCGCTCGGCCAGCACCGTGACCAGCAGGCGGTCCAGCGCGTCAACGCCCTGGCGCACCTCGGCCATGGTCGCGCAGTCGGCGGGCGCCGGGCGCGGGTCGGTGGAAAAGCTCATCGGTGACTCAGACTCTTGGTTAGATGCCGGCCCCGTTATCGATCGCCAACAGGGCCGCCTCGTGGGCCGTGGCCTGGGCCTCGATCCAGCTCACGAAGGCCTTCACCTGCGGCAGCCGGCCCTTGGCCTTGGGGTGGACGAGGTAATAGGCGAAGTCGACGGCGGTGGCGATCTGTAGCGGCGCGACCAGGCGGCCGGCCTCCAGGTCGGCCTGGGCCAGCGTGCGCTTGGCGAGCGCGACGCCGCGGCCATTCACGGCGGCCTCGATCACCAGACTGCTCTGGTTGAAGCGGGGCCCGCGCATGCCGTCGATGGTCTTCAGGCCGCGCGCCGCCAGCCACATGGACCAGTCGGGGCAGCTGTCGTCGAGATCGGGCGAGCCGTCGTGCAGCAGGATGTGGTTGGCGAGGTCCGCGGGCGTGCTGAGCGGCTGGTTAGCCAGGTGCTCGGGGCTGGCCACCGGGATCACCGTCTCGGAGAACAGGCGGTGGACCTCCAGGCCCGGGTAGCGCCCGGCGCCGTAGCGGATGGCGACGTCCACCTCGCCGGCGGTCAGGTCGACCAGCTCGATCGCCGCCGACAGCCAGACATCGACCTGCGGATGCGCCTGTTCGAAGGCGCCGAGCCTCGGCACCAGCCACTTGGCGGCGAAGGAGGGCGGGGCAGTCAGCGTCAGGCGCCGTCCATCGACGGCGGCGGTGAGCAGGGAGGCGGCCTCGGCCAGGCGGTCGAAAGCTTCGCGGAGCGCGGGGAGGGCGGTCTGGGCCGCGTCGGTGAGCAACAGCCCCTTGGGCGTGCGCTTGAAGAGCGCCGCGCCGACATAGTCCTCGAGGTTCTGGATCTGCTGGCTGACGGCGCCGGGCGTCACCGACAGCTCGTCCGCCGCCCGGCTGAAGTTCAGATGACGCGCCGCGGCCTCGAACGCCCGCAGGGCGTTCAGCGGCGGCAGACGTCGTCGTTGTTCCGTCGGTCGTTCCATAGAATTCCTGACAGCCCCGGCAGAAGTCCTTGGATTGCGAATTGGGGGCGCCGAGACCTATTTGCAAGCCTCCAGCGGTGTCCAGGCCCTTTTCATCGCGGGAATTCGGCGGGGCGGGCGCAGGCCCGTCCCGTTCCGGTTCAAGGTTCGTAGGCGTTAGAGAAGCTAATCATGTCCCAGCGGCAAGTGAGGTCAAGGCGCGCGGGCGGCCTGGTGATGCTGGGCGGCGGCAAGGCCTCCAAGGACCTGGCGGCGGGCGAGGTTTGGCTGGTCGGCGCGGGTCCTGGCGACCCCGACCTTTTGACCATCAAGGCGCTGAAAGTCCTGCAGAAAGCCGACGTCGTGGTGCACGACGGCCTGGTCTCCGATGAGATCCTGGAGCTGTCGCCGGGCGCCGCGCGGCGCATCTCGGTGGCCAAGCGCAAGTCGCGCCATTCCTATAGCCAGGACGAGATCAACCGCATGCTGGTGGCGTTCGCGCTCGACGGCCTGACGGTGGTGCGCCTGAAGGGCGGCGACCCCTTCATCTTCGGCCGGGGTGGAGAAGAACTGGAAGCCTGCCGCGCGGCGGGCGTGGCCTGCCAGATCGTTCCGGGGATCACCTCGGCGCTCGCCGCCGGCGCCAGCGCCGGCGCGCCGCTGACCCATCGCGGCTCCGCCCAGGCGGTCACCTTCGTCACCGGCCACGCCTCAGAAGGCCGCGAGCCAGATCTGGACTGGGCGAGCCTCGCGCGCCCCAACCAGACCGTGGTCATCTACATGGGCCTCTCGCAGGCCGCCCCGATCGCCGCGCGCCTGATGGCCGCCGGCCGCGCCGCCACGACTCCAGCCCTGATCGTTGAAAACGCCAGCCGCGCCGACGAGCGCCGCATCGTCACCAACCTTTGGGGCCTGGCCGAGGCCGCCTCGGCGCTCAGCGGCCCGGCCCTGCTGATCGTCGGCGAGGCCATGGCGCTGGCGCAGGCGGGCGAGCCCGCCGAGCTGGCGGCGCTGATCCAGGAGGTCCGCGCATGAAGGCGCTCACCGCCAACCGCCTGACCGATGGCGAGGTCGTGTTCTGGCGCCAGGGCCAGTGGGTCGAGCGTTTCGCCGAGGCCGATCTGTTCGCCGACGACGATCCGGCCGGCGAGGCCGCCGAGGGCCACGCCAAGAACCAGCCCAAGGTGGTGGTCGAGCCCTATCTCATCGACCTGGTGGAATCCGAGGGCCTCTGGGCCCCGCTCAGCTACCGCGAGCGAATCCGGGCGCTCGGGCCCACCAACCTCAATCACGGCAAACAGACCGAGGGCGGCGCGGCGATCGCGGCGCTCAAGCACGCCCACGGCGCGTCCCGCTCCACGGGCCGCGTCGACCTGATCAAGCGGAAGTAGGCCTCATGTACCGCTACGACACCATCGACCGGGAAATGCTGGCGGACCGCTCGGCGGAGTTCCGCGAGCAGGTCGGCCGCCGCCTGGCCGGCGACCTCACCGAGGACCAGTTCAAGCCGCTGCGGCTGATGAACGGCCTCTACCTGCAACTCCACGCCTACATGCTGCGGGTTGCGATCCCCTACGGCTCGCTGAACCCGACGCAGCTGCGCAAGCTCGCCTGGATCGGGCGGACTTACGACAAGGGCTACGGCCACTTCACGACGCGCCAGAACCTGCAGTTCCACTGGATCAAGCTGGCCGACACGCCGGATATCCTCGATCACCTGGCCAGCGTCGATATGCACGCGATCCAGACCTCCGGGAACTGCATCCGCAACATCACCGCCGACCCCTATGCCGGGGCGACGTCAGAGGAAATCGACGACCCGCGCGTCTGGGCCGAGGCCATGCGCCAATGGTCGAGCCTGCACCCGGAATTCTCGTTCCTGCCGCGCAAGTTCAAGATCGCGATCACCGCCGCGCCCAAGGACCGCACGGCGGCCAAGGTGCATGACATTGGTCTCGTCGTGCGCCGCGCCCGCGACGGTCAGATGGGCTTTGAGGTCATCGTCGGCGGCGGCATGGGGCGCACGCCCTACATCGGCTCGACCATCCGCGAGTTCCTGCCGGCCAACCGGCTGTTCTCGTACCTGGAGGCGATCCTGCGGGTCTATAACCGTCACGGCCGCCGGGACAATTCCTATAAGGCGCGGATCAAGATCCTGGTCGCGGCCCTGGGCGCCGAGGAGTTCGCCCGCCAGGTCGAGGCCGAGTGGGAGAAGGTCGGTGCGTCCGTCGACCTGCCGGACACCGAGCTCGCGCGCATCCGCGGCGCCTTTGCGGCGGCCGACTTCGACGTCCTGCCGGCGGTCTCCGAAGCCCACGAGCGGGCCAAGGCGGCCGATGCGGCCTACGCGCGCTTCATCCGCAACAACCTCAAGCCGCACAAGAAGCCCGGCTACGGCATCGTCGAGATCTCGCTCAAGACCGTCGGCGAGACGCCCGGCGACGCGAGCGCCGCGCAGATGGACGCCGTGGCCGACCTCGCCGAACGCTACGGCCAGGATGATATCCGCGTCACCCACGAGCAGAACCTGGTCCTGCCGCATGTCCGGCTCGACGACCTGCCCGAGGTCTACGCCGCCTTGAAGGCCGCCGAGCTCGCCAGCGCCAATATCAACCTGGTGAGCGACATCATCGCCTGCCCGGGCCTGGACTATTGCGCGCTGGCCAATGCGCGGTCGATCTCGGTCGCCCAGCACATCGCCCAGAAGTTCGCCGATCCAGACCGGGCCGAGAAGGTCGGCGAGCTGAAGATCAAGATCAGCGGCTGCATCAACGCCTGCGGGCACCACCACGTGGGCCACATCGGCATCCTGGGCGTCGATAAGAAGGGCGAGGAATTCTATCAGCTCACGCTCGGCGGTTCCGGGGCGGAAGACGCTGCCGTGGGTCAGGCGCTGGGCCCGGCGCTGCCCTACGACAAGGTGGCCGACGCCGTCGACACCCTGGTCGAGACCTATCTGCGCGAGCGCCAGGGCGCCGAGCGCTTCCTCGACACCTTCCGGCGCACCGGCGTCGCCCCCTTCAAGGAGGCCGTCTATGCCGACGTTCATTAGGCTGGCGGACGGCGTGTTCTCGCTGGCCGAGGACGCCTTCACCCACGTGGCCGACGACGAGGGCCTGCCGCCGGGCGACGTGATCGTCACGCTGACCCGCTTCCAGGCCGACGGCGAGGCGCTGCTCTCGGAAGGACGCAAGGTCGGCGTTCGCCTCGCGAGCGACGAGGAGGTCGAGGTCCTGGCCTATGACCTGCCGCGGATCGCGGTGGTGGCGCTGGAATATCCGAAGTACCGCGACGGCCGCGCCTTCACCTCGGCGCGCCTGCTGCGCGAGCGGCTGGGCTTCACGGGCGAGGTGCGCGCGGTGGGCGATGTCCTGCGCACCCAGGCGGGCTTCATGGTCCGTTGCGGTTTTACCGCCTTCGAGCCGGCGGACGGCTCGACCCCGGAGGACTGGCAAAGGGCCAGCCAGCGCTTCCGTCACGTCTATCAACGCTCCGCCGACGGCCGCGCGCCGGCCTATGTGGAGCGGGGAGGGTGAGCTTGGCCTACGATCACAGCGACTGGCATCAGACGCTCGCGCCGCGTCTGGACGCGGAATTGCGCCATGCGCACCCGCGGACGGTGATCGAGGAGGCCGTCGCGACCTTCGGCGACAGGCTGGCGCTGGTCTCGTCCTTCGGGGCGGAATCGGCGGTGCTGCTGCACCTGGTCTCCAAGGTGAAGCCCGACATGCCGGTGCTGTTCCTGGATACCGGCATGCTGTTCGGCCAGACGCTCGACTACCGCCGTCAGCTGGCGGCGCTCTTGGGCCTGACCGACGTGCGCGATCTGCGCCCGGCCTACCAGGACCTGGCCACCGGCGACCCTGCCGCGAAGCTCTGGCAGACCGACACCGACGCCTGCTGTGAGATCCGCAAGGTGATCCCCCTGGACAAGGCGCTGGCCGGCTTCGACGGCTGGATCACCGGCCGCAAGCGGTTCCACGGCGGGGCGCGGCTGTCGCTGCCGGTGGTGGAGCAGGCCGATCACCAACTGAAGTTCAATCCTCTGGCCAACTGGGCCAAGGAGGACCTCGACGCCTACATGGCGGAATATGCGCTGCCGGCGCACCCGCTGGTGGCCCAGGGCTTCCCCTCGATCGGCTGCTGGCCCTGCACCCAGCCGGTGGAAGACGGTCAGGACGTCCGCGCCGGCCGCTGGGCGGGGCAGGACAAGACCGAGTGCGGCATCCATGTCGCCCGCGCCCCGGGCGCCGCGCCCAATGTCGGCGGCGACATTTGACGCCGCCTGAAAGAGTGTAGACACCCCGATGAATGACGTTGCTTTCGCTCCAGTGGCCGCGCCTGTGAAGGCAGGCGGCGCTTTCTTCGTCGAGACCGTGACCTGGGTCCAGCATTGGACCGAGAGCCTGTTCTCGTTCCGCACGACCCGCGATCCGGCGCTTCGCTTCGCCAGCGGCCAGTTCGTCATGGTCGGCCTGACGAAGGAGGACGGCAAGCCGCTGGTGCGCGCCTATTCCATCGCCTCGCCCGCCTGGCACGAGGAGCTGGAGTTCTATTCGATCAAGGTGCCGGACGGGCCGCTGACCTCGCGCCTGCAGCACCTCAAGGTCGGCGACGAGGTGCTGATCGGCCGCAAGCCCACCGGCACGCTCGTTCTTGATGGGCTGAAGCCGGGCAAACGGCTGTGGATGCTGGGCACCGGCACCGGGCTTGCGCCCTGGCTGTCGCTGGCGCGCGACCCGGACGTCTATGAGCGCTTCGACGATGTGATCGTCACCCACACGGTGCGCGAGGTCGCCGACCTCAACTACGCCGAGCTGCTGGGCCATGACCTGGCCCACGACGAAATCCTGGGCGAGCTGATCGGGCCGAAGCTGCGCTACTACCCGACGGTGACGCGCGAGCCGTTCAAGACCCAGGGGCGGATCACCGACCTGATCGCGTCGGGCCAGCTGTTCCGCGATCTTGGCCTGCCCGCCTTCGACAAGGCGGTGGACCGGGTGATGCTGTGCGGCGGCCCCTCGGTGCTGGCCGACCTGAAGCAGCAGCTCCTCGACCTCGGCTACGAGGAAGGCTCCATCGCCCAGCCCGGCGACTTCGTCCTGGAACGCGCCTTCGTCGAGACCTGAGGCCGGCCGCCAGACCTCCGGACAAAGAAAAACCCCGGCGCTGCGGAGCGCCGGGGTTTCTGTTGTTCAGGCTGACGCCGAAGCTTAGGCGGTGGCCGCCACGGTCTTACGCTGACGGCGGAGCATCGTGCCCATGCCGAGGAAGCCGGTGAGCATCAGAGCCCAGCTGGTCGGCTCCGGCACGCCGGCGATCGGCCAGCCGATGGCGAACGACTGATTGCCGCCGTTGGAGATCGTGAACACCCTGTCGTTGGCGTCGGCGAGGTTCCACGAGGAGGAAGGGCCGTTCGCGTAGGTATCGTAGTAGCTGGCGACCAGGCCCGAATTGAAATTGCTGACCGAACCCGGCACCTCGACGTTCCAGATCGCCGCCTGGATCGCGGCTTCCTGAGCCGCGAGATCAGGAGCGGTCCCCTGCATCTCCATGATCCAGCCGGTGTCCACCAGGTCGGTGATGGTCTTCGTTTGGTCGGCGCTAAGCGTCTGCGGCGCGTTCGGGATCAAGCCACCGCCGTCAGGCTGGTTGGTCGTATAGGTCCAGCCCAGATTGCCCAGGTTCATGTCGTGGTAGAGGTCGATGCAGAAGCCGAAGAGGGAGGTGGCGCCGCCCGGATAGCCGGACACCGTGAAGGTGAGTGGGCCGTCATAGACATATTCGTTGATGGCGCCGTAGCTGCCGTTGGCCGGAGCAGTGACGAGCGCCGTGTACGACTGATCCATCGACGAGCTGACCAAGGTGAAGGTCTGGGTGGCCGAAGCCTGCCCCGCCATCGCCATCACACCAAGGCTCGCCGCCGCGGCCAGGGCCTTGATCCCACGCATACGCATTGTGTCACTCCTGAACATGTACTGGGCCCCCATGCCCATTCGCCTCAGCCCCTGCATTGGACATGCCGACGCGCACGGAGGCGACTTCAATTTACAGCGTTAGCATGCCGTTAAGCTTAAGCAACGGGACTCGCCTAAGAGGGGAGTCCTTGGGGACAAGAACGCATAGCGGCGGGCGACCGGCGAATTCGCGCCGGGCAGGGAGCTGTTCAGCAGCGTTTCTCGGCCCTAGGCGGCCAGTCGGCTCTGGCCCGCCGCGGCGCCGAGGGCGGCGACGAAGCCGTTGAAAAGCTTGGCCATTGCCGGCTTCTTGTAGGGGTAGAGCTCGGCCGAATCCATGGCGTGGACGATCATCGCCACGTCGGTCTCGAAGACCAGCAGCCGCCCGTCCTGGGTCTCGGCGCAATCGATGCCGAAATAATCGAGGCCGAGCGTCTGGTTCAGCGCTTCGAACGCGGCGCGATGCCGCAGGGCGAAGCCGGTGTCGAAGGTCTCCATGACCTCGGCTTCCTCGGCGCGATTGGCGGCCTGGCCCATATCGGCATTCAGGTAGTGCACCATCCAGCGTTCGGAGACCGCCATGTGACTGACGAAGGGCTGACCGCCCACGAACACCACGCGCAGCTTGCGGAACCGGCCGTCGGCGCCCCGATAGTCGAAGAAAGCCGCCACGAAGAACTCCGCCTGGGCATGCTCGGCGAGATAGGCGCCCAGCTCGGCCCGCGAGGCGAGCTTCTGCAGACCGGCGCCGGCGTGGGAGCCGAGCGGCCGGACGATGACCGGGAACCTCAGGTCGGCGTGCAGGGCGGAAAGCTCCGACGCGCCGCTGACGACGCCTTCGAGGGCGGCGCGCGGGGCGCGGCGTGTGGCGGGGCAGATCAGCGTCGGATGGCCGGCGAAGGTGTCGGCGACGCCGTCGCGGCTGAGCGCGGCGATCAGCTGCGGCCGGCTGTTGATCACTGGCCGGGGCCAGGCCGCGAAGGGCTCGGCGCCGAGCGCCGCGAGCGCCTTGGATCCGTCGTCGGATTGGCCGATCGCCAGGAAGGCCACGTCGTGCTCGGGAACCTGCGACGGCGAAGGGAGCGCGCCATCCACGAAATAGACGGTCAGTTCGACGTCGGAGCCTTCCAGCAGGAAGTCGATCGGCGTGTTGGTCATCAGATCGCCGGCGGTCATGAAGGCCAGCACCTTGAGCCGCCCGTCGCCATGGCGGGTGCGATAGCAGCGCTGGCCGGCGATGGCGGCGGCCTGCAGCTCCAGACCCTTTTCGCGGCTGCCGGTCATCTGCACCAGGGTCGAGAGGTCGAGCAGGGCGCCGTAGTCGGCCTCGTTGGCGCTGACGCGGGCGATCAGTCGGTCCCAGACTTCCTGCAGCCCAGCGCCTTCGAACACGAGGCGGCCAAGCGCGGCGACGCCCAGGCTGGCGACCGGCGCGACGGTCGAAAACTCGGTGGGACCGGTGGCGGAGATCAGGGTCCTGAGGTCGTAGGGCATCGGCGTCCTTGGCACAGCAACATTCAAAATGTGTCGGCCGTGCAGGAGCCGGAGTCCGCCTCGGCGCCTTGAAGAGCCTTAGGGCAGGCCCTTCTGCGCCCGCCGCGCGAGCCTGAGCCGGCGCAGGGCCTAGAAAAGCCCGCCAAGGTTGTTGGATCGTTAAGGGCGATCAACTTGTTCAGTCCGTCGCCGCAAATCATCCGGGCGCTGTCCGATCCGGCCCGGCTGGCGCGGCGATGAGCGCGGCGGCGACCGGCAAAAGTATTTTATATCAAACTTATGGATCGACGCGCCGGCGTTCCGGCGGCGTGCCTTGACGGCCGCCGCAGAGCTCATCGCGCGGCGCGCCGCCCCTTGCCGACAGCTCCGGAGGGTGAGACCACCTCAGGTAGTGCGTTATGCGAACCCGATCCTAGCGTGGGGCGGCCAGAGCCCGAGCGGCCTCTGCCAGCACGAAGGCGGCGCGCTCGTCGAGGCTGCCGTGGGGCACGACCAGCGGCTCATAGTCGAAGCGGGCCACGACCTCGAGGATCCGGGGAAAGGTGGCCTCCGCTTCCGCCCAGTCCTGGCGCCGCTCGGCATCGGTCTCGTAGATCTCGCGCCAGGGCGGGAAGACGAAGACGCGGCGATTGTAGCGCCGGTCCCGGGCCGCCGCCGCCAGGTCCGCCGGGGCGGCCCATCTCGGATCGAAGCCGTCGAGGAGGCTCCGGTCGAAAAACACGCGCCCGGTCGCATCTGCCCCCGTCGCCTCAACCAGAGCGTCGAACTTGCCGATGTCGCGCCGCACGCAAAGCGCGCAATAGGCGGCGAAGTCGTCCCAGGGGAGCGCGCGGCCTCCCGCGGCCGCCTGCTCGGCGATGACGGCGCGGTGGGTCTCCTCGACGACGGTCTCGCCCATGGCCTGCAGGTGGCGCAGCAGCGAGGTCTTGCCGACCCCGGGGCCGCCGGTGAAGACGAAGAAGTTAGGTTTATGGATCAAGCTGTTCTCCAGACATGCTGAGGTGCGCCGGGAAGTCGGCGGTTCGCGGTCCGGGGGATTTGTCGGGTGAGCCGGAGGCTTCAGCCCGGAATGGCTAGCCGGGCGGGCAGCCTTGGAAGTCGCCGACCTTGATGGCCGTCAGGCTGGAGAGGTCCAGGCCCTTGGTCGCCGCCATCGAGCGGGCCGTGGCGCCGGTGTAGAGGTCGATCCGCTTGCCCTTGATCGCGCTGCCGGCGTCAGATGCGTACCAGTAGCCGTCGTGTGTCGAGCCGTCCGGCATCTTCAGGCCGACGGTTTCCTTGATGAACAGCACGCTGTGCCGCGGGATCAGGTTCTTGTCGACGGCGACGGTGCGCATGGCCACGACCTTGCAGCCCAGAGCGTCCAGCGCGCCCACGCCCTTGGCGCCGGCGTGATAGAGCGTCGCCTTTAGATTCCAGCCAGGGCCCGAGGGCAGGGCGCCGGTGACCACCGACATGATCAGGTCGCCCACAGGGTCGGCGGGCGCAGCTTGAGCGCCGGAGGCTGCGAAGATCAGGGGCAAGAGTGCCAGGGCGGCGAGGCGGCGTCGCAAGACGGCTCCTCCTTCGTCGTTGAACTGGTGCGACCGGGTTTGTAGCCGGGGCGGTCAGGGCTGCCAACCCCGGAACGGGTGCGGCGCGGCGACCTGTCAGTAGAACTAACAGCGCCGTGGAGTTCAGATCGTTTGCGCTCCACAGGCGAAATCCGCCATATCCACCTGGGTTTCCGGTGGGCTTTTGGGGCGAGGTATTCATGAAAATCTATGGGGATTCCATCTCGGGCAACTGCCTGAAGGTGAAATGGGTCTGCGACTCATTGGGCCTTGCCTACGACTGGATCGAGACCAGCGTGATCGCCGCCGAAACGCGGACGCCGGAGTTCCTGGCGCTCAATCCGGCCGGTCAGGTCCCCATGGTGGTGCTGGCCGACGGTCGCCCGCTGGCTCAGTCCAACGCCATCATCCTGCACCTGGCGGAGGGCTCGGCCCTGATCCCGGCTGACGCCTACGACCGGGCCAGGATGCTCGAGTGGATGTTCTGGGAGCAGTACAGCCACGAGCCCTACATCGCCGTGGCGCGCTTCCAGCTCGCCTATCTCGGCAAGACCCAGGCCGATCTCGACCCCAAGGTCATGCCGCGCGGCCGCGCGGCCTTGCAGCGGATGGAGGACGGGCTGGCCGGCGGCGGCGCCTTCCTGGTCGGCGAGGCGGTGAGCCTGGCCGACGTGGCGCTGGTCGCCTACACCCGGGTCGCCCACGAGGGTCAGTTCAACCTGGCCGACTATCCCCTCGTGCAGGCCTGGGTCGGTCGCGTCGAGCAGGCGCTGAATATCCGCGACTGAGGCCCTTGCCTTCGGTCGGGGGAGGCGACAAACCGTCGGGCATGAAACGCCTTGCGCCCATCGCCTCCGTCGCCTCGCTTTGCGCTGCTCTCGCCACGGCTCTGACCCCGAGTTCGGTGTTCGCCTGGGGCGGCTCCGGGCACCGGATGATCGGGGTTGGCGCCATGAAGGCCCTGCCGGCGGACCTGCCGGCTTTCCTGAAGGCCCCGCAGGCCATTGTCGACGTCGGCGAATATTCGCGGGAGCCCGACCGCATCAAGCGCGCCGGCAAGGCCTTCGACAGCGACCGCGACCAGGGCCATTTCTTCGACATGAACGACGACGGGACCGCGCTCGGCGGTCCCAAGGCCACCGCGCTCCCGCCCACGCGCCAGGACTATGAAAAGGCCCTGCAGGCGGTGGGCGCCGACAGCTGGAAGGCCGGCTACCTGCCCTACAGCATCCTTGAGGACTACCAGCAGGTGATGCAGGACTTCGCCTACTGGAAAGCGCTGAAGTTCGCCGAATCGAACCCGGCCTGGGCCGCGCACAAGGCGTTCTTCACCGCCGACCGCGTGCGGCGCGAGCAGCAGATCCTGATCGATATCGGCTACCTGTCGCACTTCGTCGGCGACGGCAGTCAGCCGCTGCACGTCAGCGTCCACTTTAACGGCTGGGGCGACTATCCCAACCCGGGCGGCTACTCCACCTCGCGGACGTTCCACAGCGACTTCGAGGGCGCCCTGGTGCGCCTGTCGGTCACCCAGGCCGACGTAGACAAGGCGATGGCGCCGCTGCGCGTCAACGCCGGTGGGCTCGACATCGCACAGGTCGGGGCCTACCTCGCCGCCACAGGCGCCCAGGTGGTCCCGCTCTATGAGCTGGAAAAGGCCGGCGGCCTCAAGCCCGGCGATCCGCGCGGCGCGGCCTTCGCGACCCGGCAGATCGCGATCGGCGCCTCGGAACTGAGAGACCTGCTCGTCATGGCCTGGCAGGGCGCCGACAAGCAGACCGTGGGCTGGCGCCCGATTCCGCTGGCCGACATCCTCTCGGGCAAGACCGACCCCTACAACGCCTTCTACGCGATCGACTGATGCCGGCCGCGGGCAGGATCGTCCCGCAGTTCGGCCAGCCTGCGCCGGGCCGCGCCTATCCGGACCGGCCAGCGGCCTTCGCCATCGTCGAGCGCGACGGCCAGATCGCGGTGGCCCGGGTCAGTTTCGCGGCCGGCGGCGGACGCCTCGACCTGCCGGGCGGCGGCCTCGATCCCGGCGAGACGGCGGCGCAGGCCGCGGCGCGCGAGTGCGGCGAGGAAGTGGGCTTGCAGATCGCCGTCGACGCCGAGGTCGCCCGCGCCGACCATTATTTCACCAACGAGGACGACAGCCGGGTGAACACCCGCGGCGTCTTCTTCGCGGCCCATGTCACCGCCGAGGCGCCGCAGCTGAAGGTGGAGGACGACCACGCGCTCGAATGGATGACGCCGCAGGACGCGCTGCTCGCGCTCGACCGCGAGTCCCACGCCTGGGCGCTGGCGGCATGGTTGCGTTTGCGCGCGCGCGCCTGACCCGCTAGTCGGTGCGCCAATTCCAGGAGGCCGTCACCGTGTCCGAGTCGTCCGCCCAGCTCATCGACGGCAAGGTCTACGCCGAGCGCCTGCGCGAGAAGGTCGCCGAGCAGGTGGCGGCGCTGAAGCGCGACCACGGCCTGCAGCCGGGCCTGGCGGTGGTGCTGGTCGGCGACGACCCCGCCAGCCAGATCTATGTCCGCTCCAAGGGCGAGCAGTCGCTGGCTGCGGGCATGCACTCGGTCACCCACCGCCTGCCGGAAGACACCACCCAGGCCGAACTGGAGCGCCTGGTCGCCGAGCTCAACGTCGACCCGCTGATCCACGGCATCCTGGTGCAGCTGCCGCTCCCCAAGCATCTGGACGAGAAGCCGGTGCTGGCCATGCTGAACCCCGACAAGGACGTCGATGGCCTGACGGTGGCCAACGCCGGGCGGCTGGCCAGCGGCCTGCCCGCGCTCGTGCCCTGCACGCCCATGGGCTGCATGATCCTGCTGCGCGACGTGTTGGGCGACCTGACCGGCAAGCGCGCCGTTGTCGTCGGCCGGTCCGTGCTGGTCGGCCGCCCGATCGCCCAGCTGCTGCTGCAGGCCGACTGCACCGTGACCATCGCCCACTCCCGCACCGCCGACCTGCCGGCCGTCTGCCGCGAGGCCGACATCCTGGTGGCCGCCGTCGGCCGGCCGCGGATGATCAAGGGCGACTGGATCAAGCCGGGCGCCGCGGTGATCGACGTCGGCATCAACCGCGTCCCTTTCGACGATCCGATCAAGGCCGCCGAGGGCCGCACCAAGGTCGTAGGCGACGTCGACTTCAAACAGGCGAGCCGGGTGGCCGGCTGGCTCACGCCCGCGCCGGGCGGCGTCGGGCCGATGACCGTGGCTGTCCTGCTGCAGAACACGGTCACGGCGGCGAAGATGCAGGCGGGGCTGGCCTAGGTCGCGCTCTTCTCCGTCCAGCTGACGATCTTGCCGACCACGTCGCCGACGGCGGTGTTGTAGGCCGCGACGATGGCGCTCACGCGGTTGTCGGAGGCCGGGACCCGGGCTTCGAACTCATCTTCGCCGACCCCGCTCTGATCGGCGCGGGTCAGGGCGGCGTGGACGCGGACGATGACGGTCGGAGCCGCCTTCTCGCCGTGGTCGTAGCGGGTCTCGAAGGTGCGCACGTCGACCCTGAGCGCATAGGCCGAACGGCCCTGCTGGCCGCGGGCGATCAGGCGGATCGGGCTGGCGTCGAAAGCCTTCGCCACCGCCTCGTCGAACAGGATGTCGGCCGGAGCGACCCAGCGGCTCTCGGCGATATAGGCCGCCCTGCCGCCGGTCATGGTCAGGATGCGGTCGTCGGAGGCCTCCTCCTGGAACGTGCCGTTGGTCTGGAAGACCGCCACGGCGCTGGCCGGCCGCGACGGCGCCGGCGTGGCCGCCGCGGGCGCATAGAAGCGGTAGAGTTGCGCCGGCTTGCTCTTGGGCAACAGCGAGATGCAGCCGGAAAGCGCCGCGGCGCAGACCGCGATCGCAGCCAGGCGAAGAATGGGGCGGATCATGGCTTCACCTTCACTTCTTCCGCGGAGCCCTTGCCCAGCGCTCCGGTGGGACTGCGCTGGATCTCGTTGACCAGGCGCTGGAGGGACTCGGCCGCCTTCTGCAGCTCGACGATCGCCGAGGTGATCTGCGGCAGGCCGTTGTTCGCGAAGTCGGCGGTCGGGCCCTGCAGCTTGTCGATCATGCCGCGTAGGTCGTGAGCCGCGCCCTTGGCCTCGTCGGCGGCGTCGGCGATGCTCTTCAGGCTGCGCTTGCCGTCGCCGTCCACCAGCCCTTGCGTCGACTTCAGGATGCCGTCGGCGTGCTGGGTCGCGGTGTCCAGGTCCTGGATCAGCTTCTGGGCGTCGCCGATGATCTCCTTGCGCTCGCGGATCTCGGCGGTGACCGCCTGGGCGTCGGAGAGCGTGGCCGAGAAGGTCTGGATGTTCTTGTCGGAGAGCACGCGGTTCACCCGGTCCAGCGCCTCGATGGTCCGGGTCAGCACCGTCCCGCCGCCTTCCAGCAGGTCGGAGAGCGCGCTGCGCTGGCTTCTCAGGATCGGGATGCAGGGGCCGTTGAGGCCGTTCGACTGGCACTTGGCCTTCTCGACCACCTTCAGCAGCGGCTTGGACGGCGTGCCGGCGGTGATCTGGATGTAGTTGACCCCGGTGATCCCCTGCGGCTCCAGCGTCGCGTAGCTGTCGACGCGGATCGGCACGTCGGAGGTCACGCGCGCACGCGCGATCACCCGGCTGGGATTGGTGCGGTCCAGCGCGATCTTGGTGACCTCGCCGACCTTGATGCCGTTGAAGTGAACCTCGCCGCCCTGGTTCAGGCCGCGCACCGGCCCGTCGAAGACAATGTCGTAAAGGTCGTACTCCTGGGAGAACGAGACCCGGGCCAGCCAGACGACGAAGATCACCAGGCCAACGAAGAGGATCAGCGAGGACAGGCCCACCAGGGCGTAATTGGCGTTCTTTTCCATCAGGCTTCCGTCTTCACCTTAGCCGCGGCCCGGCCGCGGGGGCCCAGGAAATACTCCTGGATCCAGGGATGTTTGTTGTGTTCGAGCTCGCGGACCGGCGCGGTGGCGACCACCTTCTTGTCGGCGATCACGGCGACGCGGTCGGTGATCTCGTAGAGCGTGTCGAGGTCGTGGGTGATCATGAACACCGTCAGGTCCAGGCTGTCCGACAGGTCCTTGATCAGTTCGTCGAAGGCCGCCGCGCTGATCGGGTCGAGGCCGGCGGTCGGCTCGTCGAGGAACAGGAGCTCGGGGTCGAGCGCCAGGGCGCGCGCCAGACCCGCCCGCTTGCGCATGCCGCCGGAAAGTTCCGCTGGCTTCAGGTCGCCGGATTCAGGGCCGAGGCCCACCAGGGCGATCTTCAGGTCCGAAAGGTCGTAGATCTCTTTGCGCGTCAGCGTCGTGTGCTCGAACATCGGGGCGGCCACGTTCTCGCGCACCGTCAGGTTGGAGAACAGCGCGCCCTGCTGGAAGAGCACGCCCCAGAGCCGCTCGATGGCCGTCCAGCGGCGCCGCGAGGCGCGCTCGATGTCCTGGCCGAAGACCCGCACCGTGCCCGCCTGCGGATTGCGCAGGCCGATGATGGTGTTGAGCAGCACCGACTTGCCGGCGCCTGAGCCGCCGACCACGCCCAGCACCTCGCCGCGCTGGGCGGTGATGTCCAGGCCGTCGTGGACCACATTGTCGCCGAACCGCGAGACCAGGCCGCGCACCTCCACCGCCGGCCCCTGCGTGTCGAGCAGCTGATCGTCGGTGAGGGTGTCCTCGTCCACCTCTTCGGGGGGGACGGCGTGAGGGGGTGCGCTCTCGGTCATATGTTCAGCTTCATGAACAGCAGCGCGAACGCCGCGTCGATCATGATGATCGCGAAGATGGCGTGGACCACCGCCGCCGTCACCCGCCGGCCCAGCGATTCCACGTCGCCGCCGACTTCCAGGCCCTGGCGGCAGCCGATGCCGGCGATCACCGCGGCCATCACCGGGCCCTTGGACATGCCGACCCAGAAGTGCACGGCGCCGACGTTGTCGACGATGCGCTGCAGGAAGAACGTCGGCCCCAGGTCCAGCACGCTCCAGACCACCACCATGCCGCCCAGCAGGCCGGACAGGGTGGCGACGAAGGTCAACAGCGGGATGGTGGCGAGCAGCGCCACGAAGCGCGGCAGGACCAGGGCCTCGAACGGGTCGACCCCCATCACCTGCATGGCGTCGATCTCCTGGTTCATCTTCATCGAGCCGAGCTCTGCGGCGAAGCTGGAGGCCGAGCGGCCGGCCAGCAGCACCGCGGTGATGATGATGTTGAACTCGCGCAGCACCGCGATGCCGATCAGTTCGACGGCGAACACCTGGGCCCCGAACTGGCTCAGCATGTTGGCGCCCAGGAGGCCCACGACGGCGCCGATGAAGAACGAGGTGACCGCGACGATCGGGATGGCGTCCAGGCCCGCGCGTTCGGCCAGCGAGAAGATCGCCGCCCAGCGGATCCGCTTGGGGTTGGTGAACAGGTAGACGGCAGACCGCGCGACGACGACCAGCAGGTGACCCAGGAAGGCCAGGGTGTCGAGCCACTCGTAGCCGATGTTCATCACCCCCTTGCCGATCCGCACGGTCATTTCGTGGAAGCCGCGAGGGGGAGCCGTGCTGACCGGCTCGACATGCACCGCCGCGCCGACCAGCTCCAGGAGGCGCGCGCTTTCGGGGCGCGACTGGACGGTCTTCAGGTCGAAATGCTCGGGGAGGGCCCGGATCAGGGCGTAGGCGCCGGCGGTGTCGAGGCGGCGCACCTTGCGGATATCGACGCCCACCTGGCCCCGCGCGTTTCCACTCTGCGAACCCAGGGCTTGCGCCAGCCTGGCCGGCGCATCGCCCAGGCTGTTGGCCGTCCAGTCGCCGGTCAGGGCGACGGTCGGGCGCTCGCCGGCGGTCCTGACGCTGAATTCGGCCGTCGTCTCCACAGTCAGGCGGGCTCCGTTATCGAGCGTCTTTATCTCAGGGGCGGCGACTTTCGAGTCGCGCTCCAAAGGGAGATGTGACCCTAACAGAGACGGCGCAACCGCCCGAACGTCTTACGGCGCAGGTTGTTCCGCATTTGGCCAGCTTCCGGCCGTTCTGAGCCGGGAGGCGTCCTTATGGTCAAGCTGAGCCCATTTTTGGTCAAGCCCGCAGCCGACAGTGGCGCCCGGTCGCCCACCGGATCACCCGGGCGCGCCGAAGACCGCAGTGTCCAGGGGTGGAGAGTATCGTTGTCCCGCCAATTTGAACTCGCCGGCAAGTCCGGCGCCCGCTACCGCTACATCTCCTTCGAGGAGGACCGCTTCCTGCCGCCGGCGGGAGCCAATTTCGTCATCGCCCGCCTGACCAAGGAGGGCGCGACCGTCGTCTACGCCGGCGAGACCGACAACCTCGCCGCCCAGAGCTGGCGCAAGACGCTGGAGAAGGCGCGCGAGACCTATCGCGACGCCGCGATCCTCACCCGGCTCAACGTCACCCGCGCGGTGCGCGAGGCCGAGCGGGTGGACCTGATCGCCGAGCACCAGCCGCCGATGAACGGCTAGCGGCGCTGTGGTAGAGCTTCGGCCCTAGACCCTGTCCCGGCTGACTCGTCAGCCGGGGAAGAACAGGGTCGTCGCCTATTTCGGGAGCCCTTCTCGTCCGCTCACGATGATTCATCATGAGCGGGAAGGGCTCCTGGCCGGGGACCTGCCGATGACGCTCAGCTACGACCTCTACTGGTCCTTCCGCTCGCCCTATTCCTACATGGTGACGGGGCGATTGGCGGCGCTGGAGCGCGACTACGACGTCGCCTGCAACGTGCGGCCGGTCTATCCGCTGGCGGTGCGCACGCCGGAGTTCTTCGAGCAGCAGGATCCCCTGTGGATCCGCTACTTCATGACCGACGTGTTCCGCGAGGCGGCGTTCCTGGGCCTGCCGTTCCGCTGGCCCCGGCCCGACCCGGTGCAGCGCTCGGAGGGCGAGGGCTACCGAATGCGGCAGCCTTACATCCACCGCCTCACTCACCTGGGCGTGGCGGCCGTGCAGCGCGGCCGGGGCCTGGCCTTCCTCGATGAGGTTAGCCGCACGATCTGGGACGGCGGGACCGACAACTGGCACGAGGGCGATCACCTGGCCCAGGCGGCCGCACGCGCGGGACTGGATTTCGCCGGGATGGCCGCCGCGGTCGACGCCGATCCGGCGGCCTTCGCCGCGGCGGTTGAGGCCAATCAGCTCGCTCAGCGCGCCGCCGGCCATTGGGGCGTACCGATGATGACCTTCAACGGCGAGGCCTTCTTCGGTCAGGACCGCTTCGATCAGCTCAAATGGCGCCTAGAGCAGCAGGGCCTTCAGCGCCGCTAGCCGCGCTTCAATAGGTCAGCTTCGGATACCAGTCCGCGCCGCGTCCCTCTGGGGTCATGTCCAGGAAATTCCACAGAGGCGCAGGATCCGGCGCGCCGCGCGGGTCCTGGCCGGGGTCGCCCTCGGTCATCTCGCCGGACCAGAAGTGGCGGATCGTCCCGTCGCGTCGCGTGAAGACGTTGATCGCGGGGATCTCCGAGCCCTCCGGCAACAGGCCGTGATAGTCCGTCGAATAGGCGTCGTTGAGGTCCTGATAGACCTTCAGACCCTGCCAGCCGCGTTCCTGCTTGAAGGCGATCAGCCGCTCGACCGGCGATCTCGCCACCACGCCCAAGGCGACCTTCTGCTCGAGGTCCTGCGCGTTGGCGGCGAGCGGGCCCAGCAGGTTGGTGCACATGGGGCAGGGCCGCTCCCGTTGCGGCCCGAACATGAAGCTGTAGAGGATCAGGGTGTCCTTATCGCCGAACAGCCCCGCGAAATCGCGCGCGCCGGCCTCGCCCATGAATCGGTAGTCGCCCTTCACCTCGCCGCCCGGAGGCAGGCCGCGGCGCAGGGCGGCGACCCGCGCCAGATGGCGGCGTAGCTCATATTCCTCCTCAAGCAGCGCGGTTCGCGCGGCGCGATATTCGGCGCTCTCGTTGGGGAAACGCACCGGCCCGCGCGCGGCAAGCTCGGCGGCCGGTGTCAGGGTCTCGGTCTTGGCGTCCATGGGTGCGGCTCCTCCGGGCGCCGGAGCATAACCCTCCGGCGCCGGAAAAGGTACACCAGGTGGAAAACTATTCCCCGCCTACTGCTCGACGTCGGTCTCCGCCAGGCGCTTGGCGGCGCCGCGCGTCATGCCGGCCGCGGCCAGTTCCTGCAGATCGAGTCCGCCGTCGTGGTTCAGGTCGAGTTCGGCGAACCGGCTCTTCAGCACCGCGTAGGGCCCCTTGAGCTCGGAAGGCTGCAGCTTGCCGTCGGCGTTCTCGTCCAGGAAGCCGATGATCCGCGACTCCATCAGCTTGGCCTGCAGGTCGTTGCGGACATGGTGGCTGGTCTCGTCCACCCAGCGGTAGTTGACCCGGAAGTACATCATCTCGTTCCAGGTCTGCTCGCCCCAGGTGACGTTGAGCTTCGGGTCAGGATTGGCCGGATTGTGCGCGGAGTTGTCGTAGATCCACTTCACGCGCAGCTTCGTGCCCTTCTTGACCAGCAGCGGCTCGGCCAGGTCGTAGTCGAGCTGCCAGTTGAAGTCGTACTTCGGCACCGACAGGATCGGCGTCTCCTTGCCGTCTGGCGTGATCTGCGTCAGCTCGACCGCATAGCCGCGGTAGTGGGCGTGCGGGTGGACGCTGTAGAGCAGGGCGTCGGCCGGGAATTCGAGGTAGGCGACCTCCTTGTGGCGCGCCTCGCCCGCTGGGATGGCCATGATCGGATTGGAGATCACCGCCGCGCGCCGGATGATCTCCGGCGGGGTCTTCAACAGGTAGTAGCCGATCTTGGTCACGTCGGTCATCGGCCGGCCGTTGGTGGTGTAGTGCATCGAGAACGACAGCTTGCCGCCCGCCGGCACCGGCGCGCCCGTGCCCTCGTTGTAGACCTGGATGCCGGCCCCGGGGACGTAGGAGCCCACCGAGCTTCCCGGAATGTCGGCCGGCGGCAGCGAGCGGTCCGGCGAATAGCCAGAGGTGATGTGGTGCAGCACCGGACGCGCGCCCGGCTGGAAGGCCACCGCGCGCAGCCAGGCGTCGCCCTTGAACGGGTTGTCGACCGTCATGTGCTGGTACTCGATAACCCCGGTGGCCGGCACGTTGAACGACGGCAACTGGACGATCACGTCGGGCTTGCCGAGCTGGGTCGGCCACTCCGGCGCCTCGCCGGCGTGGGTCTTGAGGATGTCTTCGCCCTGGCCGCGCGGCGCGCCGGCCTCGATCCAGTGGATCAGGGTCTTGGCCTCGTCCGGCGTCAGCGAGGTGTCGTTCGACCACTTGCCTACGTGCGGATCGGCGAAGAACGGCGGCATGCGCTTGGTCATCACCGTCTCGCGCATCATCGGCGCGAAGCCCTTGACCACCTCATAGCTGTTCATCTGGAACGGGCCGATGCCGCCCTTCTGGTGACAGGTCACGCACTTCTTCTGCAGGATCGGCGCGATGGTCTCCGAGTAGGAGATCTTGTCGAAGTCGGCGGCGTGCGCGCGGCTCGGGAACGAGATGGTCTGCCCGACCTTATCCGCCACCCGCGGATTGGCGACGGGCTGGCGGGCGAGCACCGCATCGATCGCCGAGGCGGCATAGGCGTTCGCGGCCCGCGCGCGCGTATCCGGCGCCGCCTTGTTGAAGCGGTCGTCCAGCGGTCCATGGTAGGCGACCTTGAAGTCGGCCTTCGGGTCCAGCACGAAGACCTCGCCCTCGCGCTGGATGTTCATCTGCTCGCCGACCAGTTGCAGGTCATCCACCAGGATCGGGACTTCGAGCTTCTTCGCCGCCACCTCGGCCGCGGCCTGGTCGCGCGTGTCGGCCGAGTCGATCATGTAGAAGAGGACACCCTTGTCCTTGTAGGCGGCCTGCAGCTTGGCCAGCTCGCCCGCCGCCGCGATCGACAGGGGCGAGCCCACCTTGTGCGACATCAGGACGATCGCCGGGGCGTACTGGTAGTAGGACAACCGGTGCCCGATTCGCGTCGTGTCGGTGAGCTGGAAGTCGCTCACGTGGTCCGGCGTCATCGACGAGGCGCCGCCATTCGGCGCGGCGGTCCCCGAAGCGGTCCCAACGGTTGCGACAACGATGGCGGAAACCGCCACGGCGCCCAGAACGGCCCTCATCCCAGCTCTCCCCAGAACGGCATGTTTTGGTGAGAATAACATGGTTTTGCAGTCAGGCACGCCCACAAATCAGGGCGACCGCCGAGGCGAGCCCTCCTTCGCCAAGGCTTCGGAGGGCATCCCGCTTCGCCAACGATGTGAAGGACTTGTCCTGCGAAGCCCACCAGGGCGAAGCAGGATGGTGGATGCGACAGGGATTGAACCTGTGACCCCCTCGGTGTGAACGAGCCCGCTGAGCGAGGCAGGCGCCGGGGTGTCGACCGCGACTTCGGCGCCGGCGGGTCCGATCGGGCTCTCGCGGCTTGCGGGGCGGAAGGGCCCACGCTATACGCCCACCTCCTCGCGGATAGCGGATGCGTAGCTCAGCGGGAGAGCACCTCGTTCACACCGAG
>Ga0209166_10000253_pt1 | contig 68530 bp, 56 predicted proteins | sample Coa_R1_3_FD_187151 | JGI IMG/M metagenome (GOLD analysis project Ga0209166, IMG submission 187151) | Surface soil microbial communities from Centralia Pennsylvania, which are recovering from an underground coalmine fire - Coalmine... | ecosystem: Environmental > Terrestrial > Soil >...
CCCTTCTTTTGCTCGCGTGCAGATGTGTCTCCTTATAAGGTATGCTTTCCCACGGAATTGCTTAATCGCCATGCATTCATCATTGACCAGCGGCCTCGCCATTCTCGCCATCGGCTTTCTCCTCGGCATGCGTCACGCCACCGACCCCGATCACGTCATCGCCGTTTCCACCATCGTCAGCCGCGAACGCTCCATCCCCAAAGCCAGCCTCATCGGCATCCTCTGGGGCTGCGGCCACACTCTGACGATAGCCATCGTCGGCAGCGCCATCATCCTCTTTGGTGTAGTCATCCCTCCCCGCGCCGGTCTCACCATGGAATTTTCCATCGGGCTGATGCTGATTCTTCTCGGAGTCCTCAATCTCACCGGGGGCATGAAATGGCTCAGCGAGAAATTCTCACCCAGCCATCCTCGCGTCACCGGAACACACGCCCACCTTCATGAGCACGAACAACATCTGCATTTTCACTGGCATTCCCATTCAGCAGCGCAGGAGCATCACGCCGACAGCCTCCCCGCACCGAATTTTTTGCGTGGGCCGCTCGCGCGTCTCGGCCTCTTTCACGCCTTGCGCCCATTGCTCGTGGGCATCGTCCACGGCCTGGCAGGCTCCGCCGCCGTTGCTTTGCTCGTCTTGAGCACGATTCGCGATCCCAAGTGGGCGCTGCTCTATCTATTCATCTTCGGCGTCGGCACCATCGCCGGCATGATGCTCATCACCGCCGCCCTGGCCCTGCCGTTTTCTTTAGCGGGCCATCGTTTTGCCTGGCTCAATCGCAGCCTCGTCCTCGGCTCCGGCGTTCTCAGCTTGTGTTTTGGGATTTTCGTCTGCTACGACGTCAGCTTCGTCAGCGGCCTTTTCACCAGCCATCCCCACTGGACGCCTACCTAGCTCGCGCGGTTCTTATTTGGTAGCGCTGGCGTCTCGCCGGTGTCTTCGGTGCTTGCTCAACTTGATGTAGATCACCCCGCCCGATCCGACTTCCCCGGCAAACACATAATCGTCGCCAGCATCGTCGCGCAATGCACTTCCTTGTCATGCTTCTTCGCGTGAACGTCCGCGGCGCAAATCTTCAACGTTCTCCCCGACCGCACCACCCGCGCCCGCGCCGTCAGTTCGTCGCCATCCGCCGGTGCCAGCAAATTCAGTTTGTACTCCACTGTCAGCACGGAGCTGTCCGCCGGCATCAACGTATACGCCGCGTACCCGCACGCGCTGTCCGCAATCGCACCCGACACTCCCGCATGAAAATAATTGTGCTGCTGCGTCAGCTCCGCGCGGAAAGGCACGCGAATCGTCGCATGCCCCGCCCCCAACTCCACCAACTGCGCGCCCAGATGCTTCATCAATCCCTGGCGCGCAAAGCTCTCGCGCACTCGGATTGCAAACTCCTCATCTTCAGCGTGAAACCCCGCCTGTTTTTTCATAGCGCAGCAGTATATCAGCCGCTCCTACCCTGCTTCAGACCGCCGTCAGACACCAGACAGCCTATCCTTGCTCTTCCTAGTCGTCCTAACCCTCAAATTCCCATTTTGGGAATACTTCTGGCTACCGTACCTGACTAATACAATTTATCGTTGACTTTCATACATACTCGACTTAATTTTTCCTCTCGGGACTGCTTCCTTCTCAAGATCCAGTGCGCGCCGCTCGACTTATGGCCGTGGAAAGGCCTATGGCCACGCGAATTGAGCCTCTTCCGTTCGCCCGATCTATCGTTTCTTCTCGAATCTTGTCTAGCTTTGTCTTCTCGCGCCTTCTTTCCTTACTAGGCATCTTCTTCACCTTCCTATCGCAAACATTGGCGCAGACCTCTACCCAGCAATACGTCTATCTTTCGCTGCCTGGCTCGCCACCAAGCTCGCCTTCCTCATTGATTTCCGCTTTCAGTAAAGCGGGCCAGACCGGAGCCCTCAACTCTGTCATCGGCTCGCCCTTCAGCGACCGTCTCGAAGGCGGCCTCGCGGCCATCGATGGCCAAGGCAAATTCCTTTTCATCTTGAATCCCATAAGCAACGACGTCTCCATGTTCCAAATCGACCAAGCCACCGGCGCTCTCTCCGAAGCCCCTGGTTCTCCTTTCGCCATTCCTCCCGCCGGCCCAAACCCCGCGCCTTCTCAACCCATCTCCATCACCGCCGAACCTTCGGGTAAATTCCTGTTCGTCGGCTTTTTCAAGGGCGATCTTCCGGGAAACAGCGCGGTCGTTTCACTGGCGATCAATACTTCCGGTTCTACGCCCGCTCTCTCAACCCTACAGATCCTCGACATGCTTGCCGCTCCGCTACAGTTGCTCACCGATCCCAAAGGTCTCCGCCTTTACGCCGGTCTTACCCAAGGCCCCAACGGGATAGCCGCCGGTGGGGCGGAAGTGTTTTCCATCGATTCCTCAACTGGCATGCTCGCTGACGTAGGCACGGCGGATTCTTTGCCCAATAACGGCCTCTCCTACGCAATCGATCCGCAAGACCGCTTTTTCTTCGCGAGCGGCCACGACTTCCTTCAGAGCTGTACGATCTCTCCCGTGGATGGCACGGCAAACAATTGCTTGCCGCTGCTCTTCCTGGATCCCACGAACGTACAAACCGCGATGGTGGCTGAGAATTCCGGGAAATTCGTCTACATCTACCAATCCGGAGCGAGTCCCGGGGTCGTTGTTTACTCGCTGGATCAAACCACAGGAGCGCTCACGCAAGTCTTGGGTCCTCTCAACGGAATTCAATTTGCAAATGGAAGCACCGTTGCGGATCCCATGGGGCCTTATATCTATTCCGCGCAGTTCGCCACGACCACGGTCATTCACGCCTACCAGGTCGACACACAAACCGGAAATCTCACTGAAATTTCCGGCTCTCCCTTCAGCACTGGCGCTTCCGCCAACTGCTGTGGCGGCTTGGCCATTTCCGGAAATCCCAGCCAAGCCGTTTCCGGCCCCGCGGTTTCGATCTTCCCCTCCACCGCCACCTTCAGCAACGTTGTCGGAGTCACCAGCCCGACGCAAGTCTTCTCTATCGTCAATACTGGGAACCAACTGCTCGCCTTGAACTCCATTTCGATCATCGGCGCCAACGCCTCGAGCTTCTCGCAAATGAACACGTGCCTCGCCACTCTCGCTCCCAACGCCAACTGTTCCGTCAGCATCAATTTCACTCCTGCGACCGTCGGCGCGCTCACCGCCAACCTCCAAGTCTCCGACAACGCTCCCGGCTCTCCCCAAACTCTCGTACTCAACGGCACAGGGGTTGCCACTGCGCCCGCGGCTACTTTTTCACCCTCTGCGCTTTCGTTCCCGTCCATCAACCAGGGAACTTCCAGCGCTCCTCAAACGCTGACCATCATTAGCTCCGGCAATACCACTCTAAACATTTCTTCAGTTTCCTTGGCAGCCGCCCAATCCTTCCGATTTCAGCTTCACCAATAATTGCACGGCTCCACTCGCCCCCGGCTCGAACTGCGTCATCTCTCTGGTCTTCACTCCCACTGCCGCAGGCCAACGGGTCGCCAACTTGATGATTGCCGACGACGCTTCCGGTTCCCCGCAGACGGTTGCTCTTACCGGCACGGGCATTGCGGTCCTGCCGGCTCTCACTTTCTCACCGTCTTCGCCTTCTTTTCCGTCCACCACGCAGGGAACTTCCAGTGCGCCGCAAACCATATCCGTCATCAACTCCGGGAATGCGTCGTTGCAAATCTCTTCCGTTTCTCTCTCCGGATCCAGCGCCTCGGAATTCAGCCTCACGAGCAATTGCGCCGCCTCACTAGCGCCGTCCGCGAGCTGCACGGCCTCTATCGTCTTCAGTCCGATTGCCACCGGTCAGAGCGCCGCAATGTTAACCGTCACCGATGATGCTCCGGGCTCACCCCAATCCACGTCCATCAGCGGCATGGCCGTCGCAGCATTCTCGGTCGCTCCGGCTTCCGGCAGTTCGACCTCCGCCACAGTCTCTGCGGGCCAGCCTGCGCAATACCAGCTTCAACTCACACCCGGAGCAGGCTTCACCGGCACGGTCTCGCTGAGTTGCAGTGGTGCGCCTCTCGCCGCAGTCTGCCAGGTGCCCGCCAGCGTTTCGCTCGCAAACGGCGTGGCAACATTCAACGTCACCGTCACCACCAGCGGTCCGGCCCAATTGCCACCGACCGGCCCTTTTCGCGTTCCGCCCATCTCACGCGTGCCCCTGCCTGTGGCTATCTTGCTCGTCCTACTCCTGTTCTCTTCTTTCACACTTTTCAGCAAAAATCGGCGCGCTTTCCAACTTGTTACTCGTAGGAGTCGCCTGGCGCTCCGCGGAGTTCTCTCCGCTGCAATCTTCTTCATAACGTTTGCCGTTGCCGGCTGCGGAGGCGGCAGCCCCGCCGTTACTCCTCCTCCGCCAGTCATTACTCCCTCCGGTACTTCAACCATCACCGTTTCGCTCAGTGCCACGTCCTCCACAGGCCAGCCGCTGCAATTACAGCCCATTCAACTAACGCTCACCGTGAAGTAGCTATAATGTTGCCTCGTGGACGCACTTGATTGGCTCCTCGATTCCGATCCTGCCATCCGCTGGCAGGTGATGCGCGACTTAACGGACGCCTCTCCCGCGGCAATCGCCGCGGAGCGCGCCCGCGTCCCCCGCGAAGGGCTCGGCGCCAAAATTCTTGCCTGTCAGGGATCAGACGGCTCGTGGCACCGACCCGACGCTCGCGACTGGTTGCCGACCCTGTTCACGATGCAACTCCTGCGCGCAACCGGCGCCGACCCCGCCGATCCATCTGTTGCCTCGGCAGTGTCGCGCCTTGAAGCGGGCTTCCGCTGGCACGAAGAATTCGGCGCAAAGCCTTTCCTCGAGGGCGAAGTGGAGCCCTGCATTAACGGGGGCGCCCTCGCTCTTGGCGCCTGCTTCGGCCGCCCAAGTGAGAGCCTCGCGCGCCGTCTCGTCAGCGAGCAGCTTGCGGACGGCGGCTGGAACTGCGAAGCGCCCAAGAGCAGACGCTCGTCGTTTCACACCACCATCTGCGTGCTCGAGGGGTTGCTCGAATACGAGCGTGCCGTCGGGTCCGCCTCGGAGGTTACGGCAGCCAGACGGCGTGGAGAAGAATACCTCCTCAAGCGCGCTCTTTTCCGGCGACTCTCGACAGGAGAAGTTGCCAACCCGGAGTTCCTGCAGTTCGCGTTTCCGCCCCGCTATCATTACGACGTTCTCCGTGCGCTCGACTACTTCAGGGCTGCCGGTATTCGCGACAATGCTCCGCCCGACCCGCGCATCAGCGATGCCTTGCACATCCTTGAAAGCAAACGCCAACCCGATGGCCGATGGCTCCTCGATGCCTCTTACGACGAGTCGCTCGCCTTGCCCCTCGGCGAATCAGCAGGCGAACCGAGCCGATGGAATACGCTCCGCGCGCTGCGGGTCCTCCGTTGACGCGAAGCACCAACCCCAAAGCTCGAGGCAACGAGCACTCGATAGGTCAAGCTTCCGAAGAACCTTCGGCACTGCGCCTCTGATCTTCTCTGATCTCTGTTCTCCGATCACTCCTCCGCCCGCGCCATCACCTTCTGGAAAACCGCTGAAAACTTTGTCGTCATTTCCTTTTTCGCGCAGTGATAATTGCTTCGCCGCCCTCGCCGTTGTTCAACCCACTATAATCGGGGTACGGGGAACTCTCATGACTCTCGGGACCGGCATATTCGCTGCCGTTTTTTCTTCCACTGTTCTTGTGCTCGCGGTCTACCACAAACCATTTCGCAAAATCTTTTTCTGGGTCGCCGGGATTTCCGCAGTCGCGGCGGGAGTTATCTTCCTGAGCGTGCGCCTCTACAGCAAGCACGAAGCCAAACAGCACGCCGAGGCCGAACAGAAAATCCAGGCCTGCATCGCGCGTTTTCCCATTGCCTATGTGCTGGAGGGCCAGCGCATGTCGGCATCGGCCATCGCCTCTACGTGCGCGCGCAATCCCGATTTCAGCCCCGTCCCAAATTCCAACTATCTCGCGAACGTCGTGGAAATCCGCGGCGGAGGCACCTTGCAAATCACTCCGGCGCAAAAGTTTTCTCCCGATGGCGAGCCGGACTCGATTCCTATTATCTACCTCGGCCGCCGCCAGACTTTCCTGCTAACTTGCGGTAATTACGGCGAGCCGCAAACCGGAATCTCCATAAACCAGGGCCTGGTCTCTTGCCCAGGTGCGTCCGTCTCATCGGCTCAGGAGTGTCCGCAATGGGACGAGAAGGCTGACAAATGGGCGAAATACGCCGGACTTTCTCTCGGCGATTGCACCAACAATGGTTGTGTCGTTTACCATGGGAAGAAAATCATGGGCGGCATCTCCCACAACGAAATCACCAACGCCCAATGGCACACCTGCCAAGCGCCCGCATCCAATCCCAGCGTCACACAAGTCTCCAGTTCCAAATGACGCGGCCAAGCGTCCGCCCATAGCATTGCTATTGCCAGTGCTCCTGTTCTATCCTGCAAACCCGTCGTGAAAATGACCACGCCTGCCATTAGGCACGCCGAAACGTGAGGAGATTCTCCGATGGCACAGGTTGATGTTCCGCTGGTGCGTGCGCAGTTCGCGCAAACGTCACGACGCGATAATTGGTGGATTCAGCCTCTCGCCGTCTTCCTGGGATTGTCCACGTTCATCGTTTACTCCACCTGGGCTGCCTTGCAGGGCGACCATTATCGCTTCGGCCCGTACCTTTCTCCTTTCTACTCACCGGAGTTGTTTGGCGATCCCGTACAGTCCTGGTTCGGCTTAAAACCGGCGTGGATCCCCGCGTGGGTCACGGCAGCGATGCTGATTCTTTGGGCCCCTGGCGGCTTCCGCGTGACCTGCTACTATTACCGCGGTGCGTACTACAAAGCGTTTTGGGCCGACCCTCCGTCCTGCACCGTCGGTGAGCCGCGCAAAACCTATCTCGGGGAGCGCTCTTTTCCTCTCATCATTCAAAACATTCATCGTTACTTTCTCTATCTCGCGCTGATCTTCCTCGTTTTGCTCGCCCATGATGTATGGAAAGCGCTTTGGTTCGATGGCCGCTTCGGAATCGGTGTCGGTACGCTGGTTTTATTGGCCAACGTGGTTTTGCTGAGCTGCTACACATTGGGATGCCACTCTTTGCGGCACCTGACCGGAGGCTTTCGCGACCGCCTTTCCACCGCTCCAGCCGGAGCGCGCGCCTACGACTGCGTCAGTTGCTTGAACCGGCGCCACATGCTGTTCGCCTGGTGCAGTCTTTTCTCCGTAGGATTTGCGGACTTGTACATCCGTTTGTGCTCCATGGGGATCTGGACCGACTGGAGGATTCTCTAGTGGCCGAATACGTGACCCATGAGCACGATGTCTTGGTGATCGGAGCGGGCGGCGCCGGTTTGCGTGCTGCCGCGGAAGCTGCCGCCGCGGGCGTCACAGTGGCGGTCATCTCGAAGTCGCTGCTTGGCAAGGCGCACACGGTCATGGCCGAGGGCGGCATCGCGGCCGCTCTCGCTAATGTCGACGATCGCGATTCCTGGCGCGTTCATTTTGCCGACACTATGCGCGGCGGCCAGTACCTGAACAGTTGGCGCATGGCCGAATTGCACGCCAAAGAAGCGCCCGCCTGCGTGCGGGAGTTGGAAGCATGGGGCGCGGTTTTCGATCGCACTCCTGATGGCCGCATCCTGCAGCGCAATTTCGGCGGCCATCGCTATCCGAGACTGGCCCATGTGGGTGACCGCACCGGTCTCGAGATGATCCGCACTTTGCAGGATCGCGACATTCACCTCGGCATGGATGTCTTCATGGAGTACACCGTGGTCGCCCTGCTGAAGGATGGGGACCGCATTGCCGGTGCCTTCGGGTACGACCGGGAGCGCGGAAGATTCCATCTGTTTCGCACCAAAGCGGTTGTGCTGGCCACCGGCGGGATTGGCCGCGCGTACAAAATCACTAGCAACAGTTGGGAGTACACCGGCGATGGGCACGCTCTCGCGTATGAGGCGGGCGCGTCGTTGATGGACATGGAGTTCGTGCAGTTTCACCCTACAGGAATGATTTGGCCCCCCAGCGTGCGTGGCATTCTGGTCACCGAAGGAGTCCGAGGCGAAGGAGGCGTCCTGCGGAACAAGGATGGCAGGCGCTTTATGTTTGACGACATCCCCGCGGCCTACGCCAATCAAACCTCCGACACGGAAGAAGAAGGCTGGCGCTACACGCAAGGGGACAAGAACGCGCGCCGGCCACCGGAGTTGCTTACACGCGATCACGTGGCTCGCTGCATCCGGCGCGAAGTGCGCGAAGGGCGAGGCAGCCCCCACGGCGGCGTGTTCCTGGACATCGCCTGGATCAAGAATCGCATTCCGAACGCCGCCGAGCACATTAAAAAGAAACTTCCCAGCATGTTTCATCAGTTCAAACAACTCGCGGACATTGACATCACGGTAGAGGCAATGGAGGTCGGACCGACCACCCACTACATGATGGGCGGCGTCCGCGTTGATCCTGATTCGCAAATGTCCGACGTTCCCGGGCTGTTTGCCGCGGGCGAGTGCGGCGCCGGACTGCATGGGGCGAACCGGCTCGGCGGGAATTCGCTCTCGGATCTGCTGGTTTTCGGGAAAAGAGCTGGTCAATACGCCGCTTGCTACGCCAAAGAAAACTCTCTCGGCGCGATCAATTCGGGTGAACTTGCCGCGGCAGAAAAACAGGCGCTCGCGCCGTTCGAACGAGATGAAGCCGAAGGACCTTATGCGGTTCAACATGCCCTGCAGGACATGATGCAAGACCTCGTGGGGATCGTTCGCACCGAGAAAGAGATGTCGGAGGCGTTGGAACGCATTCGAGAATTTAAGGTCCGTGCCGAACGCGTAGGCGTCAGCGGCAATCGCGAATACAACCCCGGTTGGCATACCGCCATCGACCTGAACAACCTGCTCACCGTTTCTGAAATGGTGACCAGGGCGGCGCTCGAGCGAAAAGAAAGCCGGGGAGCGCATTTCCGTGACGACTTTCCGGCCAAAGACGACAAGTTCGGCTCGTGCAATATCGTGATCCGTAAAGCATCGGGAGGCGAAATGCAGATCCGGCGTGAGCCCATTCCAGAGATGCCGGCGGAACTTAAGCAAATCATCCAGGAGATGAAATAATGGCCACGGCCACGTTCCGGATATGGCGCGGCGAAAAAGGCGCGGGAAAGTTTCAGGATTATTCCACTGAAGTGGCTTCTGGAATGGTGGTGCTCGATGCCGTCCATAAGATTCAGGCGGAACAGGCCAATAGTCTCGCCGTAAGGTGGAACTGCAAGGCCGGCAAGTGCGGGTCGTGCTCCGCGGAAATTAACGGAATGCCCAAGCTCATGTGCATGACGCGCCTGAACTCACTTCCTCTAGAAAAACCTGTGACCATCGAGCCCATGAAGGCCTTTCCTCACGTGAAGGATTTGGTCACTGATGTTTCGTGGAATTACAGCGTGAAGAAAAGCATCGCCCAGTTTCAGCCGCGCCCTCCCGACGCATCCGACGGCACCTGGCGCATGGCCCAGAAGGACGCCGATCGTGTTCAGGAATTCCGCAAGTGCATCGAGTGCTTCCTTTGCCAGGACGTCTGCCATGTTTTGCGCGACCATCACCTGCACGACCAATTCATCGGCCCGCGTTTTTTGGTTTATGCAGCGGCTCTGGAAATGAATCCGCTGGACCAGGCAGATCGCGTCCCCGCACTTCGGCAACAGTACGGCATCGGGCTATGCAACATTACAAAATGCTGCACCAAGGTCTGTCCTGAGGGCATCACTATCACCGACAATGCCATCATTCCCCTGAAGGAGCGCGTGGTGGATCGCTTCTTTGATCCGGTGACAAAACTGTTCCGAGTCTTTGGTGCCGGTAGCCGCTAGGAGGTACACATGCACTTCGATCTAAAATCCATTTCAACGGATGCAGTACCGAAAGCTTTGGAGAAGGCCGAACGTTATCGGCTTCTGAACGAACCGAATCTTGCCGAAAGCATTTGCCTGGACATCCTCGCGGTTCTGCCTTCCCATCAACAGGCTCTCGTTTCGCTTCTGCTTGCCCGCACCGATCAGTTTGACCACGGCGTTCCCATGAAATCGGCTGAAGAGCTGATTCCGCGCATCGAAGGTGAGTATGAGCGCGCATACTACGCGGGCCTCATCTGGGAACGTCAGGCCCATGCACACCTAAGCCAGCACGGGCCTTCCAGCAACGCCAATACCTATCATGCCCTGCGCGAAGCGATGAGCCACTACGAACGAGCGGAAGCCCTCCGGCCGCATGGAAATGACGACGCCCTTCTCCGCTGGAACGCTTGTGCGCGAGTGCTCTCGGGGAACCCGGAGATTCGCCCCCTTCCCGACGCGGAATTTCAACCCATCACTGGTGAGTAGTAGCGAGCGATTTGCGGAGGTGTTCCGCCACGTCATTGATGAAGCGATGAACGGATGCCTCCGCGATGCGATGCCCGGCAACCGCATTCATGGCCCTTCCCAAAGCGCCGAAGGGTGGTTCGTAGAGGCCACCAAAATCCAGCTGTGTCTCGGTGCTGGTCAACGGGTACACGGAAAGGTCGGCCTTCATGAACGGGAACAAACCCGGCGCGGTCGCAGCCTCCCATTCGAGCTGTAACCGCGTCGCCGGGCTCGAGTTGGCGTCAGCTACTTTCTCATCGATGTTTTTAACAGAGATCTTGATATCCGCCTTGACACCGATCCCCCCAAGGTCTACGTGCAGCTCGGCGGCGACCGACTGGGCGCGGGAAGCGGCCGCTTTCGTAGCCGCCTGGAATACGTTGATTGCGTTTTGCTTCAGTGCGTCTCGTACCTTTTCGTACGGATGATTTACGTAGTCGTAGCAACGAATCTCAAGCCCTTTGCTCATCAAAGTCGTCCTCGTGACACTCGCAATTTGCCCGGTTGTCGCAGAACTCTAGCATAGTAGAGCTTCTAATTTGCGTCATGGCAAGTGAACCGGGAAAGCGGGGACAAGCGTTGCTATTGCCAGCATTCTTGTTCTATCCTGCAAAACCGTCGTGAAAGTGACTGCTCTATTTCTGTGTCTTGGTGTCCTCGCCGGCTTTGCAGGCGTTGTGACTTCTGTCGCGTTGGCGCAGCAAAACGATTCGGCTAAGCCGGTTGTCGTTCAGCCCGGCGCGCCGGGGAAGCCCAGCAAGACGCTTCCGCCTTCCACGAAGGCTACGCTCCCTCCGCTTTCGCAGGCCGACGTGGAATTCATGCAAGGCATGATCATGCATCACGGTCAGGCGATTGAGATGACCGCGCTCATCGACTCGCATACAGAGAACAAGGAGCTTCATGGGCTCGGCGCGCGCATCAGCCGCTCGCAGTCCGACGAAATCAAATTCATGCAGCGCTGGCTGGCCGTTCGCGGCGAATCCGTTTCCATGTCGCCGCAAAAAATGTCGGGCTCAGAATCACACGTGGACCAGCACACGAACATGTCTCACGGCTCGATGCATCTCATGCCCGGCATGCTTACCCCCGAGCAGATGGAAGCGCTGCGCAAGGCGAAGGGCGCTGAGTTTGACCAATTATTCCTCACTGGAATGATTCAGCACCACAATGGCGCTCTGACTATGGTCAAGGATTTGTTTGACTCTGCAGGCGCAGGACAGGATGCTGAGCTTTTCAATTTCGCAACGGATGTAGACACGGGGCAACGGGCCGAAATCAGAATTATGCAGGAAATGCTGGATAGAAAAGCGCTAGAGGAGAAACGATGAAACGAGTTTCTGAATTTTTCGTTCATATGCTGGTTTCCGCGATTTTTCTGTGCTCCGCTGTGCCCCGCGTACACGCACAGGCGCAAGCGCAAACGCCGGCAACATCTTCGGCGCAGCAAACCGCCGACAAAGATAAGGACAAGGCCAAAGAAGCGGACAAAGCGAAAGAAGACGAAGAAGATGGCAACAATCCCTTCGCTCCCGAGCCCGCTCCCGCGCTACCGCCGGGCATGACCGGCTCCGATGTGAACGATCCGCGCGCCAAACTTACTCCCGGCATGTATGACGCCGGCGTCGCGTCCATGGGCCTCAAACATGTCCTCCTGTTCAAAAAGCCTGACGCATTTCAATTGGGCTCCTCCGATCCCGATGATCCCAAGGTTCAGAAGGTCATCAGCCAGTTGGGCGTGGGCCGAATGATTGAGAAGCTTCCCAAGGAAATGCGAATGCCTGTCGCCGAGCTTGCTTTCGCGAATTCGGATTTGGCGTTTCAAGGCAATCATCTGTTCCAGGGAAATTTCTACGGCATGAACATCTATGACATTTCCGATCCGGCGCACACCAAATTGCTGACTTCGATGGTGTGCCCCGGCGGCCAAGGCGATGTGTCGGTGTACAAAAACCTGATGTTCATGTCCGTCGAGATGCCGAACGGACGCGTCGACTGCGGCGTGCAAGGTTTTCCGCCGGAGCCTGCTCCTCCTGCCGATGAAAAAGACAAAGACAAGGACAAGAGCCAAGATAAAGACAAGAGGCCGAAGATTCCGGCTGCCCAGAAAGAGCGCTTCCGCGGCGTCCGCATCTTCGACATTTCCGACATTCGCAATCCGAAGCAAGTGGCCGCCGTGCAAACCTGCCGCGGGTCGCACACGCATACGCTTGTTCTCGATCCGAGTGACAAAGAAAATGTCTACATCTATGTTTCCGGCACGTCGTTTGTGCGCCAGGCGGAAGAGCTGCCCGGCTGCTCGGGAGAAACTCCGGACAAGGATCCGAACACCGCGCTGTTCCGCATTGACGTCATCAAAGTTCCCGTGGCCGCCCCGCAAGACGCCAAAGTCGTCAACAGCCCCCGCGTGTTCATGGATGCGCGAACCGGCGCCATCAACAGCCTGAGCAATGGCGGCACGCACGGCAAAAAAGGCGCCGAGAAGCCACGCGAAACCGATCAGTGTCACGACATAACTGTCTACTCGGCGATTGGGCTGGCCGCGGGCGCGTGCTCCGGAAACGGAATTGTTCTGGACATCAAGGACCCCGTGCATCCGAAGCGGCTTGATGCCGTCAACGATCCCAACTATTCCTACTGGCATTCGGCCTCGTTCTCGAACGGCGGCGACAAAGTCGTGTTCACCGACGAGTGGGGCGGCGGCCTCGGCGCGCGCTGCCGCGCGAACGACCCCAACAAGTGGGGCGCGGACGCGATCTTCCGCCTGAAGGACGACAAGCTGACTTTCGCGAACTATTACAAAATGCCCGCCGCGCAGCCCGACACTTCCAACTGCGTGGCGCACAACGGCTCGCTTGTTCCCGTCCCGGGCCGCGACATCGAAGTGCAAGCCTGGTATCAGGGCGGCGTCTCCGTCATGGACTTCACCGACCCCGAGCATCCCCAGGAGATTGCTTACTTCGACCGCGGCCCGATTGATCCCAAGATGCTCGTTCTCGGCGGCGAATGGTCGGCCTACTGGTACAACGGCTACATCTACGGCTCAGAGATTGCGCGCGGCCTTGACGTCTTCGAACTCACGCCGACGAAATCCCTGACGCAAAACGAAATCGACGCGGCCAAGACCGTTCGCGTGAGCGAACTGAACGTGCAGAACCAGCAAAAGATCGAGTGGCCCGCGAACCTGATCGTGGCCAAGGCGTACGTGGATCAGTTGGAGCGCTCGCAGGCCTTGCCCGGAGAGCGTGTCGCCGCTCTCCGCAACGCCATCCAAAGCGCCGAAAGCTCGCACCTGAGCAAGAGCAAAGTAGCCAAGCTGAAGCAAATGGCGCCCGACGTGGAAAAATCCGCCGCCGCAGCGCAAAGTGCCGCAGATGCGTCACGCCTCCACGCACTTGCTGCCATCCTCCAGCACCCGTCGACCTAACTTTTTCGTCAGACTCACGGCTTTTGACTTTCGGCCGAATGAATTAGGACCGACCCGAATGAAAGATTGTCCCAACTGCAAGCTTATCAATCCCGACAGCGCTCTTCGCTGCGACTGCGGTTATGACTTTCCAACGGGCAATCTAGAACGTTCATACCTGACAGCCAAAGATAAAAAGCTGGCTGGTGGTGCTCTTGGCGGCCTCCTTCTCGTCTACCTCCTATTTCGTCTGACTCTCATCGGAACTGCCGCGAAGATTGATCCACAGATTAAAGTTCTGCTTCTCCTTGCGATAATCACATTCGGCATCCTAGCCTTTCGTTCTGGTTCGTCTCGGAAGACCCCGAGGTAAACCATAAACTTCTTAGGGGCTCTACCAATTGGTGATGGAGCCGTCGGGGCGGAAGTAGGTTTGGGCGCGGTTTGTGTCGTATTTCGTGACTTCCATGATTTGCGTTAGCTTGGTCATGTCCAGCTCGACGCCGAGTCCGGGCCTGTCGTTGGGGTAGAGCTTTCCGTTTTTGAAATCGAGGCAGACGGGCACGTGCGGCAGCTCGCGGCCTTCGAAGTTGTATTCCATCAGCAGCGTACCGGAAAATGTGCCCAGCGAATGCACCAGCGCGGCGGTGGCGATCGGTCCGGTGAAGTGCGGCACGATGCCGACAAAATGGGTTTCGCAGATGGCGGCGATTTTCATCATTTCGGTAATGCCGCCGACGTTTGGGAGCGTCGCGCGGACGTAATCAATGTCGTGATGCTCCACGAGCGGATTGAAGTCCCAGCGATTGCCCCACTCCTCCCCGGCGGCGATGGGAACTTTGACTAACTTGCGGAGGCAGGGAAGGTCTTCGCCAAACGCCTCCGCGCGCACGGGATCTTCCACGAAGTAGGGCGCAAGCGGCTCGATGAGGTCGCAGCCGCGAATCGCATCAGATAGGTCGAAGCGCTGGTGAAAATCAACGCACCAATCGCCGTCTTTGCCGACGCCTTCGCGCGCCTGCACGCACTCTTCGTACAGCTGATTCAGTTTCTGATGCGTATTGAACGTGGTGTTCGCGGGGGTGTCCGCCGCGCCCATGCGGAACGCCCGGTAGCCCGCGGCAATCGTAGCGGCGGCGCGCTCTTTGACGCTCATTCCAGGCTTGATACCCGGGATGAGGCCGGCGGTGTTGTAGCATTCGCAGTAATTGCGGACCATGCCGCCGAGGATTTCGTGAACCGGCAGCTTCAGCACTTTGCCCTTGATGTCCCAGAGCGCCAGGTCGAGCGCGCCGAGCGCATGTTCCTTTTCGCGGCCGGGGGGGTAGAAGAACGAGCGCGACATGTCCTGCCACAGCCGTTCGATATGTTGCGGGTCCTGGCCGATCAGCCGTCCGGCGCACTGCCTCAGAGCGTCGGGGAATCCGCCTTCGCCAATGCCGGTGATTCCTGCATCGGTCTCGATGGTCACCACGGTGTCGGCCTGATTGAAGAGCGGATTCGGATTGGGCGGCGCATAAGCGCGCACGCGCGTGATCTTCATCTTCGGCAAAGCGGCGTGGAGGAGCGGCGCCTGCGCGAAGGCATACGCCCCCGCAGCCATCGATCTTAGAAACGTTCGCCTGTTCATGGGGTTTCTCCTCGCCAGCCTGAAGCCGGCGTAGCGTACCATCCCCCCACCTTTTTTCGTAACTGCGCATTCTAAAGGAGTTGCGCGGCCCCATTTTTGTAACTGCGCATTCTAAAAGGCTTACGATAGGAAATTGCGGAACTGCGCATTCCAAAGCACTTAGCTGGTAGGGAAGATGGAAAAGTGAAAATGGCAGATAGACGGACCCATGCCACCCCCCGGCAACAATGCAAAAAGTTGAAAGGAAAGGAGTTGCGGGAGGAGCATCTTGGAAGTGATTGAAAACAAAGGTGCAAATTTGCAGTGGTTTTTGCAAGGGAGAGGTGTGCGCGAGATACAGTTGTAGCGCCGGGATCAAAAGAGAGGGGCGGCGGGGGAGCATAAATGATCTGGCACGGAAGCCCTTCGAGAACTTCCCTCAAGGATCGGGGCATTCAGGGCAAGAATAGTACCGAAACAATAACTATACTACACCCAAAACCTAGTTTTGTCAAGGCGAGGTTGATTTTTTTTGGCTATGAGGCTGGTTATCTTGCAGCAATCGGGAAAACTAAGGAAGGATCAGGCACTCCCGGCAACAATTACGCGGACTAGTACCCCCTCTTTCCCCTAAAGGAGTGTCCGCCGCAAGGATGCTACTACGCAGAATCTAAAAGATTTAAGCGCCAAATCTTGAAAAAAGTGCTGGTCTGGACTTGGGCATGCGCCCCTATATGCCGCTTTTGGGCCAGTGTCTCATAAACGCATCAAATAGAGTGTTGTTCAAACCATGACTTAAGGGGGGCCATGAAGATGAAACGTTGTGTCATGTTGTTGGGGGCGTTGGCCGGAACTTTCGCGCTGATGCCAATTTCGTTGGTGGGCGACACCCACTCGGAGCAAGACCGTTTGCAAAACGCCGGGAAGGTGATGAAAGAGGTTCTGAATATCCCGGACGATATTCCCTCAGACCTGCTCAGCAAGGCGAGGTGCGTGGTGGTGATGCCGTCCGTCCTCAAGGCTGCATTTATTGTGGGCGGAAGCTATGGCCGAGGAGCCATGGTCTGCCGGACCGGAAGGAATTTCACCGGGCCGTGGGGCGCTCCGGCGATGTATGCGCTGGAGGGCGGCAACCTCGGTCTGCAAGCCGGAGGTGAGGCCACGGACTATGTGTTCCTGGTGATCAACGATCGGGGCGCAGACAGCCTGTTGCACAGCAAAGTGAAGCTAGGCGCAGACGTGTCTGTGGCCGGCGGACCGAAAGGACGCACGGCTTCCGCGGATACGGACGCGTTCATGCGCTCGGAGATCCTGACTTATTCGCGAGCGCGGGGCGTGTTTGCCGGCGTGGCGTTGGATGGGTCGACTTTGCGACCCGACAACGGCGCCAATCGTGACCTGTACGGCCGAAAGATCACCGCACGGCAGATCATTCGGGAGTCTTCGGTTCGTGAGCCAGAGGCAGGACGCACGCTGACGGCAACGCTACAGAAGGCTTCGCCGAGGCTTAATCCCTAGCGAACACTAGGAAGTGTGTCCAGGTTCTCGCATTTAAGTTGGGCCGGAGGTAGCATGTCTCCGGCCCATTTCCTTCGGATGGGTGCAAGCACGCTTGAAATGGGGTGAGGAAATGAAATCTGCAAAATGGATGTTCGCTGTCGCACTCAGCTTTCTCGTGCTGAATGCCAGTTCCGCACTGGCGCAGGGCAAAGGACACGGGAAAGGTCACAACAAACACGATGATAATGACGATCAGGGCGAGCATTACTACCGGGATCGTGACCGCGACATTCGCGGATGGTATGACGACAACCAAAGCAATCTTCCGCCGGGACTGGCCAAGAAAGACCGATTGCCACCGGGTCTGGAGAAGCAGCTCGTGCGGCGCGGGACACTTCCGCCGGGGCTACAGAAACGGCTGCAACCGTGCCCGGAGGATTTGGAACGGCGGCTGCCTCCGCCCCCTCCCGATTGCGAGCATGTGGTGATCGGGGGACATATCGTCCTGCTGAATCGCAGAACCAACATCGTTGTGGACATCTTTCACTTCGAGGGGCGTTAGCAGAGGCAGAGTGGCTTGCCCGGCAAGAGGATTTACCGGGCAAGCCAAGTTACTGGCGACGGTTGTGCATCGCCCAGAATCAAGGATAAGAGAGGACGCAGCCGCCGGAACCGTTGTTGAAAGCGTTGCTCCAGAGCGACTGAACCGGGAAAGTTCCCGTTGAGAGAGAGACGTCCGCGGATGCTCCCTGACCGGAGGAGATCCAGGCGCACTTGTCGCCGTTCTCGGCGCCGCCGGAATCCAGCCAGCCACCGTTCGGGAACTGGTCGGTTATCGTCTCGGCCATCTCGTGGCCGGAGACGATGGTGATGCCGGCGTCAGGCCCCAACCCATTGAAGTTGGCGCCGCAGCTGGCGCCCGCGTCAGTGATGTAGGGGAGGTTGGTGTAGGCGACGTTGCCGACCGACGAGCTGGTGGCGCTGTGGTATGCGCAGTATTGTGACCCAAACCCTCTGGAGTTGTTCCTTGTTGCAGTAGCGATGACGTATTGTACGCTGGCGTTGCTTGCGGAGGTGTTGTTTCCAAAGTGCTGCGCGGCACGGACGGCCTCAGCAGCAAGCTGCGACTGTCGGGGGTGCGACGGCGCCGAGTTCGAGTTGTCCGCCCAGACTCCAGCCAGAATGTGGGAAGGATTACCAGCGGCTGTGCCGGCACCATTGCAAAATACAGTGCCCGTGGGTACGCCCTGACAGTATTGAGTGACGCTGTTCAACCAGGAACTGCCGCCGGCGCCGTTGTAGAAGTTTTGCAGAATGGCGGCCTCGCCGCTCGGATCATTGTTATTCCACTGCGAGCCCCAAAGAACCAAAAAGACCTTGGGGGCCGTTTCAACGCCGATGCCGCCGACGCCACCGTGGTAGGTCAAGTCATTGGAAGTGTTGGCCGCTTTTAGATGAGGGTTGGCTTCGCGAAACCGTTTCATGTCGTCCATGGTTGGGTGGATCATTGCCGGTGGTTGGCCCTCTTCGAGGAGCCTCAGGCCTCCGGGTGTGCCTTCGTAGACCATCGGCTTCTGCGGTTCCTGCGACTCCTGTGCGTGAGACAACGGGCTCACCGTCAGGAATCCCAGAAGAGTGAAAAAGCATACTATTGCGTGTTTACGTGGAATCATGCGCCACCTCGAGGTTCGGATTGGTTTCCAGATCCAAGCGGAGCAGGGCAACTCTTACTTGATCCGGTTACGTGGCGCCGTTGATAGCATGATTTGGAGTTGGAGACAATCCTGGAGTTTCCAAATTTTTGGCACAGAAGCGTACCAATAACGTACCAAAGAGGATCGACTATGGGGCGTTCAATTGCGCTTACTTGGCAATGGAGACGCGGTAGACCACGCCGGCCCCGTCGTCGGAAACGAGCAGGGCGCCATCGGGGGCGACGGTGACTCCCACGGGCCGGCCTAGAACATCTTTCTGGCTAGGATCTGGGACGAGTCCCGTCAGGAACGGTACGGGATCGGCGGAAGGCTGGCCGTCCTTGAAAGCAACGAAGGCGACCTGATAGCCCGAGCGCTTGGCGCGGTTCCATGAACCGTGTTCGCAGACGAAGGCGCCGCCCCAGTAGCTTTCGGGGAATTGCTTGCCGTTGTAAAACGCGAATTGCAGCGGGGCTACGTGCGCTCCCAGCAGCACGTCGGGAATCATGGCGCGCTTGACCAGTTCGGGATGCTCCTGTTTCACGCGCGGGTCCACGTTGTCGCCGATGTAGCTGTACGGCCAGCCGTAGAATCCGCCGTCTTTGAGAGAAGTGAAATAATCCGGAGGCAAGTCGTCGCCGAGTTCGTCGCGTTCATTCACGCTGGTCCAGACTCTTCCGGTTGCCGGCTCGATGGCCAGTCCCACGGGGTTCCGAAGCCCGGTGGCGTATTGGCGAGCGTTCTTTCCGTCGAGATCGCAAATGGTTACTGCGGCACGGATGGGGGCCTCGCCAGTATTAATGTTCGAGTTCGAGCCGACGGCGACGAACAGATGTTTGCCGTCGGGCGCAACCGCGACCGAGCGCGTGTCGTGTCCGCCGGAAGGCAAATCGAGCAAATGTTCCTTTTCTCCGAGGCGCTTGGAAGTTTTGGGATCGTATTTGAAGCGGACCAACTCGTTCATGTTGCCGATGTAGGCGTAATCGCCGTGAAATGCGATGCCGAAGGGCCGGTTCATGCCGTCAACAAAGACTTCACGCTCAGGCGCAACGCTCGTATCTTTGCCGCTGTGGAGAATGAGGATTTCGCCTTTTCCCACGGTGTTCGCGAGAAAGATGTCTCCGTTGGGCGCAACTGTCAGCCAGCGGGGCCTGCGGATCCCGCTCAAATAGACGTTCACTTTGAATCCCGCCGGGACAGTTGGAAGGAATCCTGCGGGCGGGTTCTCCTTGTTCGGTCCATTGCCCGAGGAATCCGTTTCAAAGGGCGCAGGCAGTTTTGGCTTTTGCCCATGAGTCACTTGCGCCGGCAAATACGCGGCCATCAGCAAGCTAGCTGCGGAGCAAAAAGCACTCTTCATTCGCATGGATGCCATTGACGAAACCTTTCTCCATTCAAGTAATGAGGTGGCGCATCAGTTTAGCCGGGTATCTAGGATGCCCGATTTCGCCCTTGGTTTCCATTAGCGGCTCCTTTGCGCAACTTGTTAGACGTAGCCGACAGGAATGGTGGTAAGGGGCCGTCGTTACAACAAGCCGGGGTTCCTCGCTGCGTTCGGAATGACACATCTTCTTCTTTACACGACGTGTTTGTTTGGAAACAGGTTGTTACTTCGCGGGGTGGAGTTGCGCTAGATTGGGTCGGGGCGGTTTCTTTTTTTGAAGAGGGAGAGTCCGAAGCTTCGTAAATCTTGGCAACGAGGAGAATTGTATGAGAGCTATTCTTTGCACGGCGCTGCTTGCTTCGGCGGCGGGCGCCACTTTCGCGCAGTCCCATTCGACGACCAAGCCGGTTACGGTGGACATTAAGAACGTGCAAGGCCAGAGCGTCGGCACGGCCACGTTGTCGCCTGCCGACAAGGGCGTGAAAATCACCTTGGATATCAAGAATCTTCCGCCGGGCGAACATTCGCTGCACATTCATCAGTTTGCGAAATGCGAGCCGCCGGATTTCAAGTCGGCTGGGCCTCACTTCGGCGGAGGACATGCGGGACATGAGGGGATGCTGCCTGCCGGGGACATTCCGGATTTTGCGTTAATTGTTGGAGCTGACGGGACGGCTCACGCGAGCACTGTAGCGCCCAATGTTACGCTGGGTGACGATGCAAGCTCGGTATTCAGCAATGGCGGGACGGCCGTTGTGATTCACGCGGTTGCCGGGGGTAGCGGCAGCGCCGCGCCTGCGCGTATTGCCTGCGGGGTCATCACCAAGCCGCAATAGTCGTAAGTTTTAAGTTCTTGCCGGCGCGGGCAATCGTTTCCGGTGTGGGCTCGAGCAATGGCGATCCCTATCAAGCATTCGTGCGGTTGGCGAGTGGCACTGCGGACGCGCCCAAACGTTACTCCGGCGCGACGAAACGTAAAGGTGGGGACTGGTTCAGGCGTAGAATCGGGGTCCACGGGCTGGGCTCCGAAAGCAGATGCCGAAACGTTCATGGATCTGGATTGCTGCCGGATGGTTCCTCATCGTCCGGCTATCCGAGTACTACACGCTGCGGACCGATATGGGGCGTGAACTGACCTGGGCAGGAAGTCTTCGATACACCATCGTAGAACTGGGATTTTGGATCCTCATGACGCCGGTGATTGGTTGGTGGGCGCGGGAATTTCCGCTGGAGCGGCCAGCCGTTGCGAAGAACGCGACCATCCTATTTTTGTTGAACGTCGCAACGGAACTCCTGTATTCGACGTACCGGGTCAAACTGCACCACTTCGTGTACCCCGATTTTTCTGTTAAGTCCTTCTGGCGCCAGGACCAGACCTACCTGATCGACAATATGTTCATCGTCGCCTGGTTCTATTGGGCCATCATCGTGATAAGTCACGCGGCAAAATCGGCGCGTCGCGCGCAGGAGCGAGAGCAAGAACTGATCCGAGCGCAGCTAGAATTGCTTAAGGGCCAACTTCAGCCCCATTTTCTATTCAACACGCTCAACTCGATTTCGTGGCTGATGCGGGAAGACGTTGAGGCAGCCGACAACATGATGGCTTCGCTGGGGGAGTTGTTGCGAATGACCCTTTCGATTCCTGCCAGCGAAGAAGTCACTCTGCGGCAAGAGCTCAAAATGCTGGAACTCTACCTAGCCATTGAACGAGCGCGGTTCCAGGATCGATTGCAGGTTTCGGTGAACGTCGAACCGGAGGCCCTCGCTTGCAGCGTTCCGTGCCTTCTTTTACAGCCTGTTGTGGAAAATGCCGTGCGGCATGGCGTCGGCCGTCTGGACAGGCCAGGTTCTGTGGAAGTTCGAGCAAGGCGAATAGACACCGAACTAGCCATATCCGTACTCGACGACGGCCCTGGAATTTCACCGGAGTCCACCTGGAGAGAAGGCATAGGTTTGGCCAACACCCGCGCACGTCTTGAAAAACATTACGGTGAGTTGCAGTCTTTGCAGTACAGCAATCGAAACGAGGGCGGACTCATTGTAGAGATTCGGATTCCGGCGCGAGCCCAAGAACTCGATGACGATGGCCAGAGGAGCACTCTACGTGAAACTCCGCACATTAATCATTGATGACGAAGTGCTCTCCCGGAAGAAAATCCGGGCCTTCCTGCAAGAGCATCCGGAATTTCAAGTGGTTGGAGAATGCGCCGATGGCGAGCAAGCCGTTGCTGAAATCAGGAGGCACAAACCCGATTTGATATTTCTCGACGTGCAGATTCCAGGCCGAAATGGGTTCGAAGTGCTTGAGGGTCTCGGCGATGAATGTGTTCCCGCTATAATCTTTGTGACTGCCTTCGACAAATACGCGGTCCGGGCATTTGAAGTGCGCGCGCTGGACTATCTTCTAAAGCCATTCAACAAAGCCCGATTCGCAGAGGCATTGAATCGATTCCACGAACGGGGGGCGCGTTTGAGCGGCGCCGATCGCAAGCACGAAATGAAGGCGGTTCTGCAAGAGTTACAAAGAGAATCACGGGAGAATGAGCGAATCGTGGTTAAGTCTGGATCGCGAACCATATTTCTGCGTAAAGGGTCCATCGAATGGGTCGAGGCGCAAGGGGATTATGTGAAGCTCCACAGCGGGAAGGAATCTCACTTATTGCGGGAGACCATGTCCGCCTTGACGGAGCGCCTTGATCCGGGCCGTTTTGTCCGCATCCATCGCTCTCGAATCGTCAACCTGGATTGCATCCGCGAGATTCGTCCGCTGTGGGGAGGGGACTGCACGGTGTTGATGAGAGACGGCACCGAACTCACCATGAGCCGCACATACCGGGCGAACCTTCAGGACGCGCTTTATGGGCAACACTCATTGAGCCCGCGAGCGAAAGGGTGAGCGCCCGCGTGCGAATACTTGCGCTGAAACGTCTGCAAGATAAAGACTCTCGCTTGTTTGCATAAATCGCCGCTTTCAAAAACCATTTGCCGCACCACAGAAGCCTCCTGTCGTGCTTCCATCTCCGGTTGTCGCAAACGTGTTGCGTCGATCTAGCCGCCACTCTAACTTTCCGCCGCTTAGTGCGAATGTTCTACTCGCGGACGCCCCAACCGCCTGAAGAAATAGGTCGTGCAAGCAGCAGACAGTTCTTCGTTTGAGGAGGGAGTATGTCCAGGATTTCGATGCTCATGGCAGGGGTAGTTTTGCTTGCCGCGTTCGCCATTGCACCGCTTCGAGTCACTTCGCAATCTGCGCAGACGATGTACAAAATTATTCCGCTACCTACGCTTGGCGGGGTTAGCGGCGCGGGGAACGGGATTAATGATCGCGGATGGGTTACCGGAGCCGCCGACCAGGCAGGCGATAATGTTTCCCATGCCGCCCTTTGGATCGACTCGCAGCTAACAGATTTGGGAGCCCTCGGTGGCCCAACTTTCAACAGCGCCGTGGCCTGGCCGAACAAGGCCAACAATGGCGTGATCGTGGGAATTTCGGACACGGATCGAGACCAGATCCCGAACGACAGTTTTTCTTGCTATCCGTTCTACGCCTCAGGAAGCCCCACAGGAAAAGTCTGTAATGGCTTTCGCTGGGCCAACGGCGCGATGACCGCCCTTCCGCCCTTTCCCGGCGGGCTCAATAGCTATGCAACTGCGGTGAACAATCGAGGCGAAATCGTCGGCTGGGCGGAGAACGGGGTTCAAGATCCGACGTGCGACACAACTCTGCAGACCTTGCAGTTCCGCGCAGTGATGTGGGAGCCAGATGGGAGCATGAAAGAACTCCCGCCGCTTCCCGGCGATTCCACCAGCGCCGCTACCGCCATCAATGACCTCGGTCAAGTTGTCGGCATCTCTGGGGCGTGCGGCATCGCCGTCGGAGGCGTCAGCGCGGCCCACGCGGTTCTGTGGCAAGGCGGCGTTCCCACGGAAATCCCAAATCTCGGCGGGCATACGTGGAACACTCCGACGGCCATCAACAATCAAGGGACGGTAGTCGGCTTCTCTCTGCCGGCTGGGCAGGACGGAACGCGGAACTTTGAAGCGTTTCTCTGGACGCAGGCAGGCGGCTTGGTCCGGTTGGGCAAGCTGCCGGGCGACATACGCGCCGAAGCGCTGGGCGTGAATGAGAAGAACCAAGTCGTGGGTCTCTCCCGCGGCGGACCTCACCTCTTCCGGGCCTTCCTCTGGCAGAACGGGGTCATGACGGACCTCAACTGCTTGACCGTCCCAGGCTCCCCCTTCTTGCTGTTTGCGAATGACATCAGCGACAGCGGCGAAATCAGCGGAGAATTATTCGATTCTGTTGCGCTCTTTGGGGCGCCCTTCCGGGGGATACCGGTCCCTAGTGGAACCGCATCGGCCTGCCCGGCTGGCGCTAGTGGCGCTAATGGAAGCCAGACCATCTCCCTTCCAGACAACGTGCGCAAGCACCCTCTTCAACGGCTCGGCCCCGTTGCAGAAGACTGACGCACCCCTGAATGGAAGGACCATGGGTGCAGGCAAACACATCCCAGAACACCCCACGCCTGCACCCATCAATTCTCAATGCACACGCCTGCGGAAATCCGACTTTGCCAAAGTTAGACTGCCGAATTCAGGTTTGATCTGGCCGGCCACAATTGTTTTCGAGAGGAGACACCGAAGCTGAAGGGATCAACATGAATACAACTCTCCAGTCCACCATCGACATCGGTATTTCGCAGCACATCGGCAAATACAGCGACGCAGTGGAAGTTCCGCGCGCATGCCGATGGCTTTTTACCTCCGGAACGCCCGGGCTTTTGCCGGACGGCACGCTGCCTGCGACCTTTGAACATCAGGCAGAGCAAGCATGGAAGAATGTTTTCTCGGCGCTGCAGAGAGCGGGCATGGGTCCGGAACATTTGGTCAGAATCGTTCAGTATCTGGTGCGTGCCGAAGATATTGCGGCTTATGGGGCAATCCGCGCGCATTTCCTTGGCGATTGCCGGCCTGCTTCGATGCTGCTGGTTGCAGCCGCGCTGCCGAAGCCTGATTTCCTAATCGAAATTGAAGCCGTCGCGGCTGCCTCAATCTAGTATTTCTGAGCGGCACAGCAGCCGCTTGCTCGATACTTGGGATTTGCGACCTATGTTTTTTTGTCCGGGCGTTCGGTGACGGGTTTTTCACCTGTGCCCGGGAGCTTTCTTTTTGCGCCGCCTGCCGATTCTCGCGCAACAAGCTCTTCGACTCCGTCGTAGGCGTAAATGGTTGGCGCATGGTCTTGCATCAGGCCGCCGGTGTCTGCGGTGGGGCCGTAGTTGCTGTGCAAATCGCGGCCTAGCATTCGAAGCATGGCCATTTGCTGACCGCGATGATGGGCGGTGTGCGTGATTCGCCTGACCATCACCCAGGCGCGCGAGCGTTGCACGTCAAAAAATCTTGTTTCGGTTTCCCACCATGTTTCGTCCTTTCCTTTCAACACGTCCAGCCGCTTCCTGCTGTCTTCGGCGTACCGCTTGATGAATTCCATACGCATCTCTTTGGAGGGCAGCGGCGGGGCCGCCACGTCGATTCGGAGCATGTTTATGAACCACAAATTTTCGCTGACGCACTGATGGACCATCTGCTCGCGCACGCTGCGGCCACGCGGATCGCCTACTCGCGGCCGCACCGGCAAATCCTCATCGCGGAACTCGCTCCACACGCTCAGCACTTTTATGCGCTCCGTTTCGTACGTTTCCACCAGGAAGTCGTATCGCATGCGTTTTCAGTCCTCCGTTTCCTATACTCCGCCTTGTCGCTGTTAGGTTTTGTAGGCAGAGATCTTGTGTTGACGCAGCATTCATGCGGCGTTGATTTTATAGCCGTTGACACAATCCGCTCACAGGAGTATCACCTTCTTTGCGCACGGCTCTACCGAATTTCCCTTCCGTTTTCCGCGCGCGCACGTCCAAATCCGCTAGGAGGCAACCATGTCAAATCCTGTCCGCGCAATTCCCGAGGGGTATCACAATGTGATTCCCTATCTGACCTGCAAGAACGCAGCGAAGGCCATTGATTTCTACAAGTCCGTCTTTGGGGCAACGGAAATCATGCGCATGGCCGGTCCCGATGGCAAAATCGGGCATGCCGAACTCAAGATCGGTGACTCGCACGTCTTTCTTTCTGACGAAATCCCGGGGATGAACGCCGCACCCACACCGGGAGTCAAGAACGCCTGCGGCATCTTCCTCTATTTGGAAAATGTTGACACTGCTTTTAATCGTGCAGTTGCTGCGGGAGCGCAAGTGGATATGCCACTTGAGAACCAGTTTTGGGGAGACCGCTACGGCAAAATTACGGATCCCTTCGGCCACAACTGGGGCCTCTCGCAACATGTGGAAGACGTGGCACCCGCGGAGATGGAGAGGCGCTCGAAAGAATGGCAAGCGAAGATGGCCAAGGCGGCGGGCGCGGGCAAGGGCTAATCGCCGGCAGCAAGACGACTAGAAGAACTCCACTCTTTTCTGACGGAAGGAGTGGAGTTTTTTCTGCCGCCAGACCTCGCTGGGTCTTTCCACTATAGGCGATTGCTGCGCTCAGGGACTGAGGGAGTAGGCGCGCGAGGCAAGCCAAAGGATTTCGGATGAGAGTTAAGAAGACAGAAACTCGCAAAGGTAAGAACGTAACAAGAAACGGGCATGCCGAGTTACGGCCCATTGGGGTAATCCGATCCACAATCAAGAAGCGCAGTGAAGCGCCGAAACAAGGTTCAGAGGGCGCGCCGGACGCCTGGCTGAACATGAGTCCGTCCGTGGCCGAGGGCCTTGACGGGATTAAGGCCGGGGACGACATTCTTGTGCTGACATGGCTGCACAAAGCCCGGCGCAACGTGCTGAAAGTGCATCCGCGCTCGGACCCGCACCGAGCGCTTACCGGTGTTTTCTGGACGCGTTCTCCCGACCGGCCGAACCCGCTGGGGCTGCATCGGGTTACGGTGCGAGAGATTGCCAAGAACCGGATGCGGATTGGTCCCATTGAAGTGATTGATGGAACGCCGGTAGTAGACATCAAGCCGGCATTGTCGTGTGTCGCCGACGATTAGGAGAATTCCGGTCAGTTCCTTCGTCCTTGCCTTTGCGAAAGTCGCCCATAATCTGCACCTGCAAAACTAACTCTGAACCTTTCTTGGCGTCGGTACATCGGTGGGCCCGCGGCCAGGGGTAGCCGCGAGCGTCCCGGCGATTTCGGAACCCGGGAGTCCGTCTAGACATAAATGACGAGGTGTGGAGGCACGCAATGTTTCTCTGGACGCGGACTAAAGATGTGTGGCTGAGGTTTAAGGTTTGGTGGTCGAAGAATTGGATGCTGATTCGCCCCGGACCCGAAGTCCGGCGAGGGGTGGTGTGGGGGACGGTTGCCGCGGCGGCGGCGAGTGTGGTGATTGCAGGGCTTTGCTTGAAAACCGGGTTTGGCTACGCGTTCGATTTTGCGTTTGCGATTGTTTTTGCCGCACTGTGCATTCCCTTGGTCATGCTGGGCGTAATGCTTCTGCTGACGATTCTGCGAAAGCTGCCGCGGCTGGCGACGGGAATGGTCGTCGGCTGTTGCGTGATTGTGATGATGTTGTGGGGACCTCCTAACCTTGGCATTTCGATGGCCATTGTCGTGGGGCTGGTAGAAGGCGTTTTGGGCGCGACGATTGCGACTTTTATTGCCGGAGGGTTTGGGCAGTCAGCGTTGCGAAAAAAGATCCTCGTTTCGCTGCTGTTCGTCGGTGGAATTGCCGGGAATGTGTGCCTTGTGTGGCTCTTCGCGCACGCAGGTTCGATGGACAAACTCATCGCGTGGAAACCATCGACGGAATCGATGCCGGCAAAATTGGCGGTGGAGAATCCCGGCATGAACGGACCGCATCGCGTGCAAAAACTCTTCTATGGAGTGGGGAATGACATTCGGCGGCCGGAATACGGAGCGAGCGTCGGGATCAAGACGCGGACGGTGGATGCGTCGGATTTCTTCAAGGATTTCAAGGGATGGAAGCGCTGGGCCCGCAAAAAGTATTGGAAATTTGACGTGGACAAGCTGCCGTTGAACGCACGCGTGTGGTATCCGGAGGGACCGGGACCATTTCCCTTGGTGTTGATCGTGCACGGAAATCACAATTTGGCGGATTTTTCCGATCCGGGTTACGAATACCTTGGGGAACTGCTCGCGAGCCGCGGGTTCATACTGGCTTCGATTGACGAAAATTTCTTGAACGCTGGCTTGTTTCACGATCCGCCGCTGAAGCCTGGCAGCGCGGTGCGGGGATGGCTGCTGCTGGAACATTTGAAATTGTGGAAGGAGTGGAATCAGGCGGCGGGCAATCCGTTTCAAGGAAGAGTGGATTTGTCTCGCATCGCGCTGATGGGGCATTCGCGCGGAGGAGAAGCGGCGGCGACGGCGGCCGCGTTTAACCGGATGAAGTATTATCCGGAGGACGCGAACATCAAATTCGATTACGGGTTCGCGATCAAGGCTGTTGTGGCCATCGCGCCGGCAGACGGGCAATACAAACCGGCGGAGCAGGACCGGTGGATTTCCGACGTGAGCTATCTAACGTTGCAGGGCGCTCACGACGCGGATGTTTCTTCTTTTTTGGGCAGCCGGCAGTGGGACCATGTGAAATTCACGCAGCCGGGACCGTGGTTCAAGTCAGAGATTTACGCCTATCGTGCGAATCATGGGCAGTTCAACACCGTTTGGGGGCGGGATGATGTGGGCAAACCGCTCAGCTGGCTATGGAATTTCAAGCCATTGATGCCGGGGGAAGAGCAGAGGCGCATCTCGAAGACGTACATTTCGGCGTTTCTGGAGGCGACGCTGCACGACCGGCGCGAGTTTCTACCGTTGTTTCAGGATTGGCGAGTGGGGCGCGAATGGCTGCCGGACACTCTTTATGAGAACCGGTATCAGGATGCGTCGTATGTGCCGCTGGCTTCGTTCAGCGAGGATGCGGATCTGACGACGACTACGGCGCCGGGCGGAAGCATCGCGGGAGAGAACCTGTCTGTATGGCATGAAGGGCGAATTCCGTGGCGGGACGGAGATCGTGACTACAACGGCGTGTTTTTGGGATGGAAGCGGGCCAAGGGAGCGCCGACAGCAACTTACACCGTGACGCTGCCGGCGGGTGCGGCGGGGAAATGGCAATTGGGCGACGCGGCGACGGTAGAGCTTTCAGTTGCGGCGATGGATGAAGACGCAGACCTGCCGGGCAAGAAGTCGGAGGAAGAGAAGAAAAAAATAGAAGAAGAGGAGAAAAAGAAAAAGGAGCAGGACAAGTCCAAGAAAAAAGAGAGGGAGGCGCCGGACTTCACATTGGAACTAGTTGCAAGCGATGGGGCGACGGCAAGCGTGCCGGTGAGCAAATTCATGGTGATTCCACCGCCCTTCAAGGAGCAATTCACGAAACTGGCGATTCTTGACGAGAAGGGGTACGAGAAGGACTGGGAGCCGGTGTTTCAGACGGTGCGAATACCACTGGGGGACTTTGCGGGAAGTGGAGGAAAGCGGTTTGAGCCGGGGAAACTCAGCGCCGTGCGGCTGAAATTTGATCGCACCGAGATGAGCGTGATTTGTATCAGCGGAATCGGGTTTGGGAAGAAGTGAGGGGCGAGCCGCCCAGTCTTTATTTCTTATTGAACAGGCAGACGCCCGACCACGGCCGATTTCCGGCGGGCCCTTTCTTTTCGGGAAGGAGTGCGAGCAATCGAAGCAGCAAAGGTGGCCGCTTGAATTGCGCGGCGGTTTTCAGCATTCCTTTTACTGCCATCGGCTCCCACCCATGCGATGAGAAAAACGCAGGTCCCTCTGCCGGAGCGAATTTAAACGGCGCTCCGATTTCGCTCAAGCGCTTGCCCGTGGTCTTCTGCATCATTTTCAAAAGTCCGGGAGAAGACAAATCCATAATCCAGCGCTGAAAGCTTGGGCCGCTTGCGAGGTCGTGTGCCAGCGCCGCGACTTCTTCGGCGCTCAAGTAGATGAGCAGCCCTTCGGTGAGCACGAGGATTTTCCTTGCGCGTTGATTCAGATTAGCGAATAGCGCTCTGCGCTCGTTGACATCGGCCAAATCCAGGCGGACGCGTTCGAGGGCGCAGGCGGGTTTTTCGCCGGCAAGAATTTCTTCTTTATAAGCGAGGATTCCTGGCAAGTCGACTTCGATCCATTGGAGAGATGCGGGCAGCCTCATGCGATAAGGGCGCGCATCGAGTCCTGCCGCAAGATTGAGCACCAGGTCCACGCCTTGCTGCAGCTCCTGGGTGATGAAATGATCGAAAAGATAGGTGCGCGTGACCCAAGCCCAGGCGTGTTTGTTGCCGTCGGGCAGCGTATTGGCGATGTCCACGCCGTGTTGCCCGCACAGGCGGTCGGCAAAAGGGTCCCGAAAAATCGCGTCGGGCCGTTTCGTTTCCTCCGAGCGAAAGTAGGCCGCCCAGCGGGCGGTGTCCGAGATATTACGGACCTCTTGAGGCTGGGCTGTGTGTGTTTCAACCATGAATCCTGTCCTTCAGGAAATGGCGGGCCGAGGCCGTTTCCGTGAATCCGTTGTTAGTCTGACGCAACGGGTAGCAGGAGCGGGAAAAAGTTCTCGGAAGGTGTGCCGGACTCACTCCAGGGGCCAAAGCCAAGCGGCGCCGCGGACGCCGCTGGAATCACCGTGCCTTGCGGGCACAAGCGGCGTGTCGGCTTCTTTTCCGAAGACATATTCCTTCAGCAGGACGGGGACATTTTTGTAGATGCGGGAGATCTGCGAAGCGCCACCACCCATCACGATGATGTCGGGATCGAGGAGATTGATAACTCCAGCCAAGCCGCGGGCGATGCGGTCTTCGAAGCGATCCAGAGCCGCCATTGCCGCGGGTTCGCCAGCTTCGCTCCGCGCGAGAATCTCCGGAGCACGAGGTGAAGTCTTGGTAGTGCGCTCGTAGTCTTTTTCCAGGCCCGTACCGGAAATCCATGTTTCGACGCAGCCGTTTTTCCCGCAGTAGCACGCCGGCCCGGGAAATTCGTCGGCGCGCATCCAGGGCAGCGTGTTGTGTCCCCATTCGCCGGCCACGCCGTTCGAGCCGCTGTGGACGCGCCCATCGACGGCGATGCCGCCGCCGCAGCCGGTGCCTAGAATCACCGCGAACACTACATGTTTGCCTGCGCCAGCACCGTCAGTGGCTTCAGAGACCGCGAGGCAATTCGCATCGTTGGCGCAGCGGACTTCGCGCTCGAGGGTGCGGCTCAGGTCTTTGTCAAAAGGCTTTCCGTTGAGCCAAGTCGAGTTTGCGTTTTTCACCAAGCCGGTTCGCGTGGAAACTGTGCCGGGAATTCCAACGCCGACGGTTGCGGTGCGGCCAAGCTGCTTTTCCATTGCCTTGACGCCATCGGCGATGGCGCGGACTGTGCCTTCGTAGTCTTGGCGCGGAGTGGCGATGCGATGACGGTGGAGTTCGGCGCCGTCGCGCTCGAGGGCGATAAATTCAATTTTTGTGCCACCTAAGTCGACACCGATGCGAACAGGGTTGTTTTGGCGACCAGTCATTCGCGCTTGCTCCCTTTGAGCGAACAGCATTGTATCCCTGCTTGTGTCTTGGAGCACTTTTGGAGACTACGAGCGGGATGGGTTGAGATCCTTCGGACGCAAAAGAGGCATCCTCAGGATGACAAATCCAAGACGGGCTGGCCGCTCATTGTTCTTTGGGAGATTTTGTTCTTGAGTGGGAACTAGTTGAGGATGCTTATTCGTCCCCGCGGACTTGGTACCACTCGAGGCGCTCGAATTCGGCCATTTTCTCGGCGCCATGATCGGCGTACCAGCGATTCCAGGCTAGCGCGTCTGCGGGCAAGTTGGCGTCGGTAATTTCGTTGAGCGCGAGGAAACACCAGGAACGCATCTGCCCCATGGTGGTTGGGTCGGTTGCGAGGCCGATGAGTTTCGGCACCATGCGCATGCGTTGTTTGCGCGTGAAAATCCCACAATCAGCAATGTTGCAACCGGCGCGGTCGCGCACCTTCAGCGAAGGGTCTTCAGTGAAGGCGGTAAAGAGTTCGTCGAGAACTTCGTCTTTGGCAAGGAACCGCAGGCCTTCGACGGCCCACTGGCGCACGCTGGGGTCTTTGTCGTTGCGAGCATAGTTGAGGAGAGCCTGATGGATGCGGTCGTAGTCCACGCCGCGGGCGGCAAGCATTCCCAGATAAAAGACGGCCCAGGCGCGATATTGAGAATCCGTGGTGGCGCGATTCATCAGCGAATCGGCTGCCTGCTGGTTTTCATGAAAGCCCTGAAGCGCGAGGCTCATGTCCACGTGGGCGAGGCGAACACGCAAATCCCTGGAGAATTGAGCGCGTTGCAAAAGCTGCGACACGCGATCGCTCTGACTGATGCGTCCGATCCAGCCATCAAACTGCTGGCCGAAGACTTCTAGCGCACGCTCATCGTGGCCGATGAGGCGCTCGAAAAGCTCTTCGGCTTGCGCTTGCGGCGGGAGAGCCAGCACGCGGGAGACATCGGCGTCGGTCAGCGGACCTGAGAAGACACGGGGCTGAACAGGCTTTGGTCTTGAAGCTGCAGCGGTTCGCGATGCGTTTCGGGAAGTGTTCGCACGCACGCTGCGAGCGCCGCCATTCCATTTAAGTTGCCAGGCAAACATGGCGAACACCATTGCGCCGAAAACAGCGAAGGCCACCCAGGAGGAGCCGCTCGTCTGAACGCGAACGTTTGACGGTCCTCTCCGCAATTGCACGGGTTGCGTTTGCACGCCGAGAGGCAAGCTGACTTCGACGTGCGTGTCGAGTTTGAGGCCGGCGAGCGTTTCGAGCTGCGAGACCACCCAGCGCGCTTCCTGGCGTGTGCTGATTTCGTCGGCCAGCGTGACTTTCTGCCCGCTCTTGGTTTGAAGCTGGATGGAGTAGATGGAATTAACGTCGAGGTTGCCGCCTTGCTGGACGCTCCCGACCGGGATGATGGAAGCCACATCGGAAAAGGGAAACCGCCGCGTCGTGCCCAGTCCCAGGATGCCTCGGCGTGAGAGAATTTCTCCGTTCCCCACGCCGATTCGCGCGCTGCCAAAAGTCACGTGGAAGAATCCAAAAATCACCAGGAGATCGCCCAGGGCGAAGAGCGCGGTGAAGAGTACGGGAACGTTGCTGTGAATCAGGGCGTACACTGCGCCAGAGAAAACCAGCGCGACGACAAAAAGCATCAGCGCGCGCGCGGGCGTTCGAAGCGGCGGAAAATAAAATTCCGTGCCGCCATCATGCATCGAAACGATGACTTTGGTGCGCGCGGGCTGCGAAACCGCTCCGGAGTCCGCATCCATGCTTCGCTCCGTGGCAAAACCGAAGTTGCTCGTGTTGCTGCCGAAGCTTTCTTGCACGGATGAAGTGGAAGAGTCGGCGGCTGGTTGCGGTGAATCGGCCGTTCGAAAGACCGGCAACTCGAAATCGTCCGAGTAATCCACTCCCGGAACATCGGCTTGCGCGTGAAGCAGCCACAGAATCTGATCGCCGGGATTGCTTTGATCCGTGATTAGGGCGTCCGCGGGAACGTCGAATTCCACAGGAATGGCGCGCCCGAGCGGGCCAGGTTCGAGGGCGCCGGAAGGAACGTTCTTGTCCGCCTGCCAAAGGGTGACCTTACTTGTGGTTTGATTTTTGCCGGAGCCCGTGACGATGCGGCGGACGCAAGTGAGGCGCAGGTCGATGCCGTGAGAGGCCTGCGTTTCGAAACGCAGTTGAATCCTGCCGGTCATGCGGCGTCCAGGAGAAATGGGCAGCGGATCGAATTCGCAATAATCGTTGCCAAAGCGCTCGTGGCGGATCGTGGCGCGAATCGCGTTGATGATCAGGATGGCGCTGAAGAGATTGAATCCCAGGAGGATGAAGACGCGAGGGTCGCTTTTGCGCAGCAAGTCCGGAATCAGGCCCAACATAAACGGGGTAGTAATTAAAGTGCAAAATGCCGCGGCAATCCACGCGCCGATGTAGCCCTTTTTGTTCGCGCCTTCCACGCGGCGCGAAGCCCAGTCGGTACGCCAGAGCCAGGGCGAAAGGGGGTTCGCGTCCTGGAGGGCTGCTTGTTGCTTCAGAAGACCGTAACCCTTGAAACCGGCGAAGATGAGTCCGGCCCCGACCAGGACGAAAAAGGACGCTACGAATAGACCGGTGGTTAGATTGCTTGCGTGAACATTAGGGCTCGAAACGAGCAGGCCGTAGAGAAAGAAGAGCCCTCCGCCCAGGAAAGGCAGGGCGAAGATGGTCAGAAAGACAGGGCCGACTTTCGACGGCTGGGCCATGATTTGATTTTAGTGGGGAGGAGATGGTGGTCGAGTATTTACTGGAGAAGAGAGGCCGAAACTGCACCTGCCCAGAAGAGCAGGTGCGTCTCCTTTAGTTTTTGGGGCCAATATGAGCTAGGAATATTCTTGTGTCCGCGAACATTTCTTGCGATTCCGACGAATAACGGTATGAGGAGTGCGCGTGGCGGACGACCACGAGCTTTGGGAACGGATTTGTAGCCGCGATGCGAACGCCTTCGAGGCGTTCTATCATGGCAATGCCGCGCGGCTTTGCGCTTATTTGCGGCAGATTGTCGGCAACACTCAGGCTGCAGAGGATGTAATGCAAGAGACGTTCACGCAGATTTGGCGGTCGCCGAACGGCTTTCGGCCGGAGCTGGGGTCGCTCCGAGGATACCTTTTCGGGATTGGGCGGAAGCGAGCGGCGGAATGGTGGAGAAAGCGGGCACGGGCTCCCGAAGAAGGCGAAAGCCGGGGAGAAGAATCCGCTGAGGGGGCAGCGAGTTTTTCGACAGTTGGAGATGCCTTCGCACGCTTGGCTGAGGAGCAGCGGTCGCTTTTGTGGTTGCGCGAAGTCGAAGGCCAATCGTACGCGGAATTGGCGGAGATTCTTCAGATTCCGGTGGGTACGGTGAAGTCGAGACTGTTTGCTGCGAGGGAGGAGTTGCGGCGCATCTGGCACTCTTCCGGCAACGCAGCGGGGAGCAAGAAATGAATTGTGCTGAAGCGGCGGAATGCGTTTCCGCGCTGTTTGATGGCGAGGCGATTTCTCGGGAGGTGGCTGCGCACCTTTCGGATTGCCACGAATGCCGCATCCGGCTGAACGAGTATGCGGAGATGGGCGCGGAACTGCGCGATATGGCGAGCGCTCCCGCTCCGCAGGCAATTCCGGAAGGGCGATGGAGATTGGCGGAACCCGCCGCTGCCAACAATTGGCTGGGGAAATGGAGGGAAACCATGCGGATACCACGATTCGCATTCGCGCTGATGCTAGGCGTCATTTTTGTACTTTCGGGGGGGCTTGCGCTTGTGAAAGCCCGCACCGGGGGAAGCGGCCCGGTGCTGTGGCTGACGTTCAGGATTCCACCAAAAGGTGCTGTCATGCATATGTCTGCCACCACCGATCATGAGGCTGAACTGGGTAGCTTTGTGGCGGGAAAACTTCCTGGGCATATGTGGACTTCGGTGCGGTTCATTAAGAGAGAGGGAGAGCGGGTTCAGCTTGCGATTAAGACGGTTTACCACGAGCCTGGATTACGGGAACCAAACGGGTGTAATGCAGATGAAGCACTGAAGAATATTCCGGCATTAGAGTATTGGCTCGAGCCGGAGACATTAATAAACATCCCGATAGAAGGGCTAGGGAGCATGGAGGTTTCCGGAGAATTCGTGAATCATGTGCCGATTGCACAGGACCCAAAGACGACTCTGGACCCCGCTCAAGGGGAGTTCCGGGTCATGTCCCCAGTGCTTATTCGAGACAATCAAGTGTTGCTCAACTTGACCGGCATGTCCGCTTTAGAAACTGTGGAGGATGCAGTAATGCTCTACTCAGCGGACACGGGACGATTCATTTTTTCGCCTCTTCCAATTCCGGGAGCAGTCGAAGGGAAACTCCAATCGAGTGAAATCAGCTTTACGGTCGGTGGAAAAGAGTACCTGCTCTTGACGGGAGCGCCGATTACCCAGGCACAGCACGTCTGGGTTTTACTTCAACCGGACTGGCGACCAACTTCCCAACCGAGCCCCTCAGCGCGTGATCATCGAATGCTTGCAGGAGACAAACTTCAAAGCATCTTGGTTTGGAAATAGAAGCAAGCGCGCTGGACGAGAAAGCGCTCGCGACTGGAGGGGAGCTTCTATTGTGCGATGGACAAGCCGTTGGCGCTGACGAGGGCGCTCAGATCGGCGGCAATTTGCTTGGAGATTTTCTGAAGTTCTTCACCGGAGGGATCGCGGGAAAGCTCGTAGCGAGCCGCGGGAGCATACGAAGTGACGGTGATGACCGGCCCGTGCCGCGGGTCATTGGCGGGAGGATCCGCGAGTACGTAGAGCGGCTGCTCCGGGTTCTTCAGGTTGTTCACACCCACATAAAGAATCAGGTTCCCACCCGTTGACTCACCACCGACCAGCAGGCGGCGCGCACGGTTCATCTCATCGGCTTCGGCGAAGACGCCGCGTATGCGAACGCCCGACTTAGGGAGTGGCTCGTTCGCAGAAACGTGGCGAGCGTCGAAGCCGGCCTGGGTGAGCGCGCGAATGATATTTTCCGAGACGGCCTTCACTAGCGTGTTGGCCTGATCCGCCGGAGTTTCTTCGTCTGCAGCGTCGGCGGACTCTGTACCTTGCGAAGTTGTCCGTTCTGAAGCCGGGGATGGTCCATTTTTCGGGACACCGGAAGGCGAGCGTGACGTGCTTCCAGGCTTGGACGGTGAGGAAGTGCGTGTTATGCGAGGTTTCCGCACTGGCTTGGGCTGAACGACATCCAAATCAAAATCACTGACGTAAACCACCGGCGCGCCCGCAAGTGCGGTGGCAGCGGCAGCGGACGGACGCTGAGGAGAATTCAATTCGGCCGATGATTGCTGTGGAGTCGACTGTGCAGCGACAGGCAGGGCCAGGAGAGGGACCAGAACCGAAACCCGGAGAAGCGTCATGCGAGACCTCAGAGAACCAAGCTTAACAATCATTTGATGAACCGCCGATGAAAAGCGGCACATTTAGGAGATGAAAAGCGGGAGTTCAGGGTGGTCTGCATGACATGAAGTGTCCATTTATCTGCAAAAATGCAAAAAGGGGCCATCTTACGATGGTGTCAGAATCTGCCGCGTGGCCGGATAGACGCGGCGAAAAGCGGAATAGCTGGCTCTCAGCGTGCTGACGGCAGCGGGTTGGGGATCGACACGCGAAGCGACGCGGACCGCGGCAGCACATGCGGCGTCCACTGTAGGCCAGACGCCCGCTCCGACGGCGGCAAGAAGGGCAGCGCCATAGGCGGCACCTTCTTTGGCTTCTACGATTTCAACCGAGTGGCCATATACGTCGGCCTGAATCTGACGCCACAGCGGCGAGCGTGCGCCGCCTCCCCCAAGGCGGATGCTTTTCACCGGAACGTTCATTTCCTGGAACAAGGTAAATGTGTCGCGCAGGCTGAACGCGACTCCTTCGAGGATGGCGCGGACAACGTGGCCGCGCGTGTGCGAAGCGGTGAGGCCGACCAACGCGCCGCGGGCGCTGCCGTCAAGATGAGGGGTGCGCTCGCCCATGAGATACGGAGTCCAAAGCAGACCATCGGAACCGGGAGGAACTCTTGCCGCTTCGGCGGTGAGATGGTCGTAGGATTCCGCGCCGCCAGCGGAATTGGCGGTGAATGTGTCGCGGAACCAGCGCAAAGAAAGTCCGGCCGCCTGCGTTACGCCCATGACGTGCCAGCGGCCGGGAATGGCGTGGCAGAACGTGTGAACGCGGCCCCGCGAATCGAGAGCGGGACGATCCGTGGCCGCGAAGACGACGCCGGAAGTGCCAATCGTGGCGCTGACAGTTCCGGGCGAGACAATGCCCATGCCAACTGCGCCAGCGGCTTGATCGCCCGCTCCTGCCACGACGGGAGTGCCGGCGGCGAGCCCGCATTCCTCCGCGCCTTTGGCGGAAACCTTCGCGCAAACGTCAGGGGATTCGTGGACGGAGGGCAGAAGACTCTCCTCGAGCGCCGCAGCGTCCAACATTTCCCTGGACCAGCGGCGATGCGCAACGTCCAGGAGCAATGTGCCCGAGGCGTCGGCCATGTCCGTGGCGCGCTCGCCGGTCAGCCGGAAGCGCACGTAGTCTTTGGGAAGCAGTACGTGGCGGACCCGCTTCCAATTGTTCGGCTCGTTTTCGCGAACCCAGAGAATTTTCGTGAGCGTGAAGTTCGGAAGCGCAGGATTGCAGGTGAGTTGAATCAGGCGCTGGAGGCCGAGCGCGCGCGTAAGATCGCGGCATTGCTTTTCCGTGCGAACATCGCACCAAATCAGCGCGGGCCGGACGACATTTCCTTTTTCGTCGAGCAACACCGCGCCATGCATCTGGCCGGAAAAGCCGACGCAAGCGACGTCTTTGCCGGTGAGATTGGCGTCAGCAAGGGCTTTTTGAACTGCGATACAGGTGGCGCGCCACCAGTCTTCGGGCTGTTGCTCGGCCCAGCCAATTTGCGGAGTCGCGAAAGGCTGATGGTCCGCTGTGGCGGAAGAAACAAGCCGACCACTTTGATCCATGATGATGGCGCGTGTGCCGCCAGTGCCGACGTCGATACCAAGTACGTGGATAACGCCTCCTCGACCGCTTCAAACCCACTTTTGTGGGGAACATCATATACGGTCAGCCGAAGATGACAAGAGAAGGGCAAGCGCGAGCGAGCCTCTCTTTGAGAATTGCAACAAAGACTTGGAGGGGCAAGGGAAACCGAGCCCGAAATCAGCCCACCTGGTTGGTCATGAGAAAAAGAGGACGCATCTCAAAGCTCGCATACTGAGGACGCAGCCGCTCCGTATTGTATTGTTCTTTGATATTGACAAGTTTCTTTGTGGCGGTGACGGTTTCGAGCGGAATGTTGTCGTAGTGGCCGTTTTTGAGGACCACCAGGCGTCCGCTGATGTTTTTGAGCAGCAGGTCCAAAGCGAGGTTCCCGTAAGCCATCGGCGCAATGGAGTCAATGGCGTCGGGATCGCCGCAGCGCACCAAGTAGCCCAGCTTCTGATTGATGACGTCGATTCTCTTGCCATTATTGAATTTGGCGGAGAGTTCACGCACTTTTTCGGCGACGATATCGCCGATTCCACCTAGTTTTTTGTGGCCGAAGGCGTCGGCCTCGACGCCTTCAAAAACCATCTCGCCGCCTTCGAACATCGCACCTTCCGAGACGAGAACAATCGAGTATTTGCTGGGATTCTTGCGGCGGTCGGCAACCAGCAGCTCGGTGAGACGCTCGATATTGAACTTGAATTCGGGGATGACGCAGCGGTTTGCGGCCCCTGCCATGGTGGGAAGCATGGCGGTGAAGCCGGCGTAGCGGCCAAAGACTTCAAGGACCATGAACCGTTCGTGAGAGCCAGCGGAAGTGCGCAGGCTGTTGACCATCTGAATCGTGCGCGTCACGCACGTGCTGAACCCGATGCAGTAGTCCGTGCCGGGAACATCGTTATCCATGGTCTTGGGAATGCCGATGACCTTGAAGCCTTCCTTGTGCAGGCGAACGCCGTAACTCAGTGTGTCGTCGCCGCCGATGGGAACGAGCGTGTCTATGCCGAGCCAGGCAAGATTCTGGAGGACTTCCGGCGTCAAGTCGTTCTTTTCCGCGGTGAATTTGCTGCGTAGATGGTCGGGGACATTCGCCTTGCTGACACGCCCGGGATTGGTGCGCGAGGAATGAAGAAAAGTGCCGCCGGTGCGGCCCGCGCGATCTACAGTTTCTTCGTCGAGAAGGAAGAAGTTGTCGGAGTTGTCGTGGTCCTTCTCGCGGACCATATCCACCAGGCCGGCCCAGCCGTGGCGAATGCCGATGATCTGATAGCCTTCGCGCAGGGCGCGCAGCGTGACCGCGCGGATTGCGGGATTGAGGCCGGGAACATCACCGCCTCCGGTCAGTATGCCGATGACCCCTTTCCTGGACTTGACGTTTGCCATGTGTCGATTGCTCGCTTCTTCGTGAGATGTGGAACAGAGAATTATCCACTTTGCCGGGAGTTTTAGGAAGGGCTTGCAGAACGATTCGTTTTTTTGGCACGAATACATTCGAAAAAGAAAGGGGCGGACCGCAGTCCGCCCTTCCTTTATCAAGCTTCAGAACGTTTACGATGCTGGCGTCGCTGCCACTTGAGCTGCCGCCATCTGCTCTGTGGAATCTTGAATGGTCAGCATGTCGGTGCGGACTTTTTCCCATTCGAGCAGAGTAAGCCCATGTGAAGCGAAGAACTTGCGGATCTTGGCTGAGTCCCAATTCATAACTTTTTCCATCAGCGGAACGAGCACGCTCATGGCGTTGTCGCTCAGTACTGTGCGCTTGGCCACGCGCGTAATGAACTTGGCTTCGCTGACCGCGATGGTCAAGCCGTCGTACTGATTGACGTGCATCATTACCGGCAAATCGGAGCTGCCGTCGCCCATGTAAATGATCTGGTCGTGGCTGATGCCCAGGCTCGAACGAAGCTCTTCGAGCACTGTGATTTTGCCCCAACCCGCAGAGGCACGAATGATGGAATCCACCTCGCCTGACTCTTTATAGCGAAAGCGTGTACCGAAGATGTGACCCGGTGGAACGATGCCCTCGAGCGCCGATTGAATAATCTCCTGTGGCGCGGCAGAAATCACGTTGAAATGGAATTTGTACCCTTCGCTGAAATTGTCAAGCGCGCGCGCAAAGAGCGCCACGTCGTGTTTCAAGCGAATGCGCTTGCCCGTCTCGATGAGATGCTCACGCCGGACACGGCGAAAATCCGGGTCATGAAGGATGAGGTAGCTTAGCTCTGCGCCCTGTTGGACGAGGTTAATTTCGGCCAGGCCTTTAACCTTGTCATGAAACCCGTGAAAACCGATGAGCTCGCTCAGAACGACTCCTGAGTCGTTGAAGCTGAGTGTCTGGTCGAAGTCGCTGGCCAGCAAGTATTGTTTAGCCATGTACTAGTACTCCTTGTGTTTCTTTCCTTATAGGGGATGACTCTGGGAAGCCTGCACCCTCTAACAACACCTTAACTGCGTTACTTCCCGAACGCCTCACGAATTATTTTGATGGGTGCGATGCGATAAAAATGTGAACGATCTATTATACCTTGATTTAGATGCAATACATGCATAACAGGTTAGAAAGAAAGGAGATGCGTGTATAAAATGGACACAAAACCCTGCAAGTTCTCCACTGGGAAAGGCATACAGAGGGCGAAGAAAATAGGAAGATGAACTTCAAGAGGGGCTTACCGGCTGGATGGCGAACCTTCGGCTCTTTGGGGCCAAAACCAGGATTTCAGGCGGTCCAGCCAGCCCGTGGAGGTAGCGGTCTGCCCGGACCTGGGATTCATGACCGGTTCATCAGTAACTGTGTACGGCTGCCCATCGCGGAGATAAAGCGCTTGGGCTTCAGCTCGATTCAACGGACGAGCCCCGCGGCGTCCGAAAACAGCGAGTTGGTTGCCCGATTCATCTACGGCGCGGTCGCGGTCAATGCCCTTTGAGATGGCTAACGCGGGGCCGCGCGTGCGAGCCGTAGCAATGAGCTTTGGCGTTGGCCGCGGGCTGAAGCCGGAAAAGTGCCCCGGATCGTCCCACGGCGAAATGATTTGCAGGACGCGGAGACCGTTTGTTCCGTCCGCGACAAACGCAAAAGCGCTGGCAGCGACCATTCCAATCTTCACATCGTTCACGTCGTTAAGGTGGCCTTCCGCGTTGAAAATCTGGTCGAGCTTGGGGGCGCCCGGTTTTTCTACATCGACAATCGCCAAGCCTTGCTTGCCTGCGGAAACGTAGGCATAGGTGCGTGCAACGTAAACATTGCGAGCGTCTTCGAGGGGAGCCACCGCACTCGCAACAGGCTTCGGCTCCGCAAGGTTCGTGACATCCAAAACTTTCAGTCCGTCTCGGTCTACTACGAACGCGTAGCGAAATTGCACTGCAATGCCGCGCGGCTCGTTTAGTGCGGGCGCGCCAATCGTTTCCGTCACCCGCGGCGCAAGCGGATTGTCGAGATCCACAACCACCAGAGCTTTGTCGGTCAGCACGTAGGCAAATGTCCCGGCAATAGTAATGCGGCGCGCTCCTGTGAGAACGCCACGAGGATTGAAAGCCATCGCGCGCTTTAGGAAATTGTCTGCGGGATTGCCATTTAGCAGCGTTCCTACACCGGGGCTCCTTGATTTCAAATCCGGGTTGCCAATGATCACCAGACCTTCTTCTTTATCTGCGACGTAGAGAAATCCATAGAGGAGATGAATCGCCTGTTCTTCGTTTTCCGGCAATTGTTGGCGAAGGGGATCCACGCCAAGCGTCGTGGGCGAAGCGACCGCCATGGCGTTCTTCGTAGGGACAAAGAATCGCTGGCCAACGGGAGAAACCGGGGCCTTGGTGATTTTTTCCGAGAAGCCTTTATTGTCAATATTCGCGATGTCGTAGACGCGCATGCCGTCCGTTCCGCCAGCAGCATATGCATATTCACCGCGTGCCTGAATGTCGAGAACGTTACCTGAGTGCTCCGCGGCTGCTTGAAGTTCGCGGCCTTGCCTGACAAATTGTTTGAAATTATCCGGATACGCAATGCGCTGGAGATCGCTGCCGTAAATGGCTTCCGGTTCGTCGTGTTCGGCCACTGCAATTGCCTCCAGCCCCTTTTTTCCTGTGGCCACGTAAACGTAGCGGCCCATAAAGTTCATGAAATTTGTCCCTTGCAACAGAAGCTGCGCCATCCAGGCGTTGTTGTCGTTCTCTGCCGAGACGTGACAATCGCTGCATTGCTTCGTTTCTCTTGCGCGAACCGTGTGCGGCACAAACGTGCTGAAGGCCTGCCCGGAAAAACCCGGCGCGGAAATCGTTTGCTGCGTGTAGTACAGCCATTCGCGATTCGCGTTCTGCGAACTGACCAGCACGGCGCAGGATGAGCGCGCAGGCGCGATGCGACGACCTGTGACGGTGCCATCGACCCCCAGCATATAAATGTCGTCGCGCAGAACCTGGAAGTTGTAGCTGGTGTAATTTTTGGTCAGCAATCCCTCGTTGTGAAGCATCGGACGGCGCGCATTGGCGGTCATCTGCAAGTGGCAGCCGAAACAAGTTGGCGTCCACGAAGTGTGGCAGGAGTAGCAGGTCATCTTGTCATTGGAATGAGCCAGCGGCGCATCGGTATCGGGTGTTTTTATGGCAACGATTCCATCTTTGCTCATCAGCTTGGCGCGAAACGATTTCATATTGAAATGCCCGTTGCCCGGGGTGATTGTGTCCAGCGTTTGAACAATCTCCCACTCCTTGTTCTCTTCTGACATCGAGCGCTGAATCAATTTCTCGCCGCGCCATTCGAATCGCAGCAAGCCCCATGGCGTCCGCAGCCCATCCAGGCGGCGCCCGCGCTCGCCTCCGGCAATAACGGGTTCCGGAGCGGCGGGTCCGGATGTCAGCAGCGTCGCTTTCTTGCGAATCGTGCCATGGCAATCGATGCAGTCAATCTCGATTGCCGCGCGCGGCTCGCCGTAGATTTTTCCGTTGCCATGATTGTCCTGTTCGAAATGGCAATCGTTGCACTGCATCCCTTTTTCCAGGTGAATATCCGCAAGGTGTACCGCCTTGCCAAAGCGATCCGGATCGTCGAATGCGATTGGCTTGCCGTCTTTATCGAGCCAGTTTCCTTTGCGGTCGTGACTAAACACCGAGCGGAAGACCCATCCGTGCCCATGAAAATCGGCGAACTGGGTCGTCTTCAATTGCTTGTTGAAGTCGACGCTTCCCGTTTGCTCCAGGAATTTGTCATCGCCCCAAAGCCCTCGAGCTGCTGCTGCTTCGGGATTCCGCAAATAGGATTGATAGCGTTCCTCTTCCGTGGGATTGCGCTGCTCCTTCGGGTACATCTTGTCGCCGTCGCTCTCGTTGTCCCACCAGGTCAAGCCGAAATAGGTCGCCACCATGTTCGTACCGGGATGAATGTGGCAGATCATGCATTGGCTCGACGGAATCGAGCGCGTGAAGGCATGCTTAATGGGATGACCCGGCTCGTTTTTCAGAATCGTTGGATCGGAGGAAGCGCTGAACCCCGAGTGGCCAAACGGCGCGTAGGCGCCCGAGTGCGCAGCATCAAGATCGTTTGCGTAAATTACGTGGCACGCCGAGCAACCGCTTCCGCGGTAATCGCCGGGATGATCGTTGGTTCCCGGAAGCGATAAAATCGGATCGAGCAAGCGCGTCTTCTGCAGGCCGAGGAAAACGGGATCCGTACGCAATTCTGTGCCGAAGCCGCGATCGCTTAACTTGTCGTCCGGTTTCCCAGGAATTTCTTCGCGATTCGGATTGCCAATCTCCGCCTTCTTATGTCCACCGCGCTCGAAAACGCGGAGGACATTTCCCGGCTGCGAAATTTCCCAGCGGTAGAGCGGATCCAGTTCTGGAATCACGCCTTTAGCGCGAGTTTCCTCTGCGGTCGGTTTTGGAAAAGTCTTGATGGATTGCGGCAAGCCCTCGCGATTGTAGCTCTCTCCGAAGCGCGCGTTCTTCGAAGGATACCCGCCATTGTTGTAGAGCGCCGCGCCCCAGAGGAATCCGGAGTGCGTCATCATGCTCGTGGAGACCGCGCGCACTTCTGCCGCATGACAGCCGATGGCCCCGCAAGTTTCAGGCGCTACCCGCAAGTCACCCGGATTGACAAACTTGATGTATTCCGCAGATTCCTTCAGCCACAGCGTGAAGGCGCGCTCGGGAAGATTTGCACGATTCTTGAAAGCTGCGTTGCGCGGCTGCACGTGCGCTTTTTCCTTGACGGAGTTGTATTCTGGCGAGTCCGGCGCCGTTCCTGGCGCAACACCAGCCGAGGAATTTCCTCCGTGGCAATCCGTGCAGTCCAGGTGCACCGTTTTCGTTGGATGCATCGTCGGCTCATCCGTCGAAGTGTGGCACGAGATGCAGCCGATGGATTTTTTTCCCGGCGGTTCCACGGTTTGGCTGACACTGGACGTAGCGCCGGGCTTCAGCCCGGCATGGTTTGTAGGGGCAGAATGCAACGCAACAACAAAAGACAACGCAGAGACGCAGAGCGCGCAGAGCGCGCAGAGATTTCGCACAGAGGATGCGCCCGATTTGTGGAAAGAGGTCATCGCTGCGCGCCTCAGAAAGTAAACTTCACCGAGCCGAAAAGCGAGAATTGCGTGCGGCCTGTGTAGATATCTTTGAAACCCTGCCCCGGCTGCAGCGCCGAAGCACCGCCGGTAAGCACGATGTTCTCGGTAAGCGGCGGTCGGTATTCGACGCCAAGGCCTGCATCTTCCCCGATCGTGTGACGGATGGGCGACTGAAACAACAGAAACTCCAACGGTTCCGTCCGTCCGAATCGCAGATAATTGAAATTGGCGAAGCCTTTCAATTTCGGAGTAATTTCGAAGTCCGCGCCGGCGTTCGCCAGAAAAATTCCCGGATTCACGAAATTCGCCTGCCCTTCTTCCTTGTTGGCGCGCAGCGAAGGAATCAAGCTGCCTGGAGTGGTAAGCAAAACGCCAGAGCCCAGCAAGCGAATCCCCTCACGATTCCAGAAGCTGAACAGCCCTCCCGCAAAATTCGGCAAGTCCACTATGGAGTCAAATCCGCGCGCGCGCCCGTCTCGGGGATTCGCGTCGCCCGATGTATAAAACACCGAGATGCGGTAACGCATCCAGTCTTTGTCATAAGAAAGCTCCGCCGCAGCCATTTGTGCGTTGACGGTCACGCGCCTTCCTGCGATCGGATTGAACGTGTCCTCACCAATCGCTTGATAGAAAGCGTGAGTAAGATTCACGCGCCGAATGTGCCCGTTGCCCAGCCAGCCGAAATAGCCCACGCGAATCCCATGCAGAATCGGTCCCGCACCGGGGTTTTGATTGATCACATTTCCAATCGGCGCGGGACGCACCAAAAAGCCATTGTCGTCATAATGCAAACTCGGATCGTCTTTATTCCACGCCGCGACAAATTCCGCGGTGTAGCCCGGGGAAAAGAAGTCCTGCAAGTACGTATTGCCCAGTACGACCCGTTGATGGCGGCGATCGAACGTATTCAAGCTGCTATTCGTGTTCTTCTCGAGAAACTCAAAGTAGGCGACGTTGTACTCGATCTGGTCGCTGTGCAGATTCCCGAAAACGCGCAGTGCAGGCTCTTCATCCACAAACAAAAACCCTCGAAAATCCGCATTGAATTGCTGAATCCCCGCGCGCGCCGAAACGAAATCATAATTCGGCCCCAGATCGTGCAGCTTCACTTCGACGAACGCTTCCTGCATTCCCATGTGATTGTCAAACCGACTAGTGCCGCGGCGCACGTCCGGCTCCACGATGCCGAGTTCGCGGACTTTCAAATCATTCAGGCTGAATTCGGGCGTGATTCGAATGCGCCAGTCTGCTGGCTTGAAGGACGCATCGCCATGAAACAAATCAAACGCGAACCGCAGCGTTTCATCGAAAAATGCCTGCTCGCCCTTGCCAAAAAAATCAGAACTGCCGGCGCGCGCGCTGCTGACATTGCTTGGCGAAGGCACGCGTCGGCCATCAAAAAATGTTTCCGCCGAGGCGGTCAGGTTCAGAAAAATCTGCTGCCCCAGCCTGTCCGGCCAAATAGGCTCGTCGCCCTTCAGGCGATTTCGATGAAACGGATCATACCAGTGAGATTTCGAATAAACGTACTCGCCTTTTTGCGGATAGCGCCGGTAATCCGGCTGCTGCAGAGCCCAGCGATTGGGCACCACGTTGTAAACGTCCGCGACTGGAGGAAGCATTCCCGCAGAGCTATTTTCGACATAGTTCGGATCTGCATCGAGTCGATGCCGAAGCTCGTGATAGTTGCCCAAGGTCGCACCAGCTCCTGCAGGCGATGCGGGCCCAAGCTCAGAGAGTCGAGGCAAACGTGAACGCGCTTCTGTTACGCTACTTGAAACGAGAGAGATTTCCAGCGAAACCACTTCGTTCGGCGAAAGCACAAGCTCCACGAGCACAAACGGAGCATAACCCTGTGCCTCCGCGCGCAACTCATATTTCCCCGGTGGCAAGGGAAACAGACGGAAAATCCCTTCCGCGGAAGAAATCACCGTGAACGTCTGCCGGGATTGCAAATTACGCAGCGTCAGGACCGCGGCGGGAATTGGTAGCGCATTTCCCGCAGAACTCGTCGTGCCGCGAACAGAACCATCAAGCGCCGCCGTATTCTGCGCTTGCTGGCGCGGAAGCCGTTGCGGGGGACCTTGCTCGCGAGACTCCTTGACCGGGCTCTGCATGGGTGGAGGCATTTGTTCTTGAAGAGTTTTCGCGTCAAGCACAAAGGAAAAGAGGAAGCACAAGCAGCATGCCGCACACACTGCGCGCCGCGATAATTGCAGAAAAGAACCAATCATTCCTTCGGCCTGACTGAATCAGAAAAAACTGGAATCGCGTTCTAGCTAACAACAGGGAACACGATGGAGCAACACCTTTCCCGCATGGCTGGAGCGATTCAATAACAAGCAGTGAGAGTCGCGCCATTCACCAATACGCCGCAAAAGAAGTGCAAATCCGTTGAGCTGGAGCGAGTCGTGGGTTACAAGAAGAGAATCCGTCGATGGCCGTCACCCACAAGTTGCGCAAGCCTGTCGAATCGCTTCAAGCGCTTCGCTCACGAAGAAGAGTGCTCGTCGTCGGCGTCTTTATTACTTTGGGTATTGCCGGTGTACTTGCATTGCTCTTGCTGGGCTGCGGCGGCGGTAGCACCGCGTTAGTTTCTCCTCTGCCTCCGCCGGTTGTTCAGCCCCTGCAGGTTGCGGATGTGCAAAACATCGTACAAACCGCAGTGAATTCCGTGAACGTGGACATGGTTGTCGCGGTCGTAGATCGCGCCGGATTTGTTCTCGGCGTATTTCGCACGCAGAATGCGCCGGCCACCGCCATTGGAAATTTTGGGCAAACTCAAGATGCGAATGATCTGGCCGTAGCCCTTGCTCGCACCGGCGCGTTCTTCAGCAACGACCAGGCGCCGCTCTCGTCCCGGACAGTTCGCTTCATCAGCGGGATTCACTTCCCGCCGGGCGTCGCGAATCAGCCTCCCGCCGATTTATACGGCATCGAAAACACCAACCGCGGCTGCACGCTTGTCAATGACCCAAACTTCACAAGCAAGATCCCTCCGTCGCTGACTCTCGGCGGTGGATTTGGTCTCGGCGTGATAACCGGGAAAGGGGACACGAACGATTCCAGCGCAACCGCCGTCAATCCGGGCGGCCTGCCAATTTTCTACAAAAACATTGTGCTTGGTGGGATTGGCGTCGTCACTTCGGCGAGTGATCCGGGCGTGGCGGAGTTTGCAGCATACACGGGTTCGACGACTGCGAGGACTGGACCAACGGACACTTTCGGCCCAACTCCTGCCGCTCCCGGCGTCGTTTTCATCGGCGGTGTCGCGCTTCCGTTTGTGACTCAAACCTCACTTCCTCCTGGTCTCTCTGCAGGGCCAGTCGGCGGCACAGGAAGTTTTCTGATCGCTCCGGCCAACAGTCAAGGGCAGCCCCCCGAAGGCGACTTGATTACGCCCGCAGCCGGACCTATCGGTGGATTGAGTGCAACGGAAGTGACGCAGGTTTTGGACAACGCGGAAGCTACCGCCAACGCGACGCGCGCCGCGATTCGCTTGCCCATCGGTTCGCGCACCCGAATGGTGATTGCTGTCGCCGACCTTGACGGAACTGTCATCGGTTTGCGCCGCATGCCCGATTCCACAGTCTTCAGCATTGACATCGCTGTGACCAAAGCGCGCAACATGGTCTACTTCAACAGCGCTTCGCGGACAGCCACGGACTTGAATGGCGTGCCGATGAACACGGCGGTCACCAACCGCACCATCGGTTTCGGCGCACAGCCCCTCTATCCTCCCGGAATTGACGGCTCCAATGCCGGTCCTTTCTTCAATCTCTACACCAGGGACCTCGCAAATCCTTGCACGCAGGGATTTCAAACCGGCGCGGCGAACTCAAACAAAAGCGGAATTGTGTTCTTTCCGGGCAGCGCTGGCCTGTACCGCAATGGAACGCTTATCGGCGGACTCGGCGTTAGCGGAGACGGCGTAGATGAAGATGACTACGTCACCAGTGGTGGTACCGCCGGATTTGAACCGCCCACGGCCATTCGTGCCGACCAAGTGACCGATCAGGGCGTGCGTTTGCCATATTTCAAATTTCCCAGAAACCCGACCAACTGAATCCTCTTAGGACCGGCGTCGCGATGCCCTTTTGCTCTTAGCAATCCTAGCGAGTGCCAGGACGTATTCCTCGACCGTCTCTGGCACGGCCTCGCTGTAAACGAACTGCCCGTCACGCTTGCAGTGGATCAGTCCAGCTTCGCTCAGGATTTTCAGATGGTGCGAAACCGTCGCCGGTGTAACCCCGCGCATTGAAACGATTTCTCCGCAATTCATTTGCCCGCTGCGGGAAATAGCCTCAAAGATGCGCAGGCGCGTCTGATCGCCCAGCGCCTTGGAGACTTTCTCGATTTGATGACGGTCCATTTCTTGGCGATCTCGAGGCCTGCCCGGAGTCTAGCGAATTACAGCTTCTCCCGCTACAGGTTCGGATGCTTTGGCTAAGAGCGCCAAACGGATTGTAACTAAATACTTCGATGGTCATCTAAACGTCGAAACCTCGAACGCCGGGCGGATTTGCGCAGGGTGAGAGGGCTTTCGGCAAACAACAGAAAAGGAGTCCAACATGAAGAGACTAGAAGGAAAAGTGGCAGTGGTAACCGGCGGAAACAGCGGCATCGGCTTGGCTGCGGCCAGACGCCTGCGGGAAGAAGGAGCCCACGTGGTCATCTCGGGCCGAAACCAGCAAACGCTGGACGAGGCGGTAAAGGGAATCGGAAACGGTATCGTCGCCGTAAAATCCGACGTTTCGGTCGCCGCCGATCTGGACAGGCTCTACGCCACGGTTTCACAAAAGCTCGGGAAAATCGACGTGTTGTTCGCTAACGCCGGGATTTACAAATTTGCGCCCTTTCAGGCAACCAGCGAGACCCTTTACGACGAGCTGTTTGATATCAATGCCAGGGGCGTCTATTTCACGATTCAGAAGGCGCTTCCTTTCCTGAACGACGGCGCTTCGGTCATCATCAACACTTCCGTGGCCGATGAGGTCGGACTCGTAAATGGTTCGGCATACGCGGCAACCAAGGCCGCTTTGCGTTCTTTCACACGCTCGCTGGCAGCCGAACTCGTCGGGAGGAACATCCGCGTGAACGCCGTGAGTCCAGGACCGATCAATACGCCGGAGGGGTTTGCGCGAACCGGTATGTCCCAAGAACAGATGGAGGAGCTTGTGAAGAGCATCCTCGCTCAGGTGCCCATGAAGCGCATCGGCGAGCCCTCAGAGATTGCCGGAGTGGTGGCGTTTCTCGCTTCTTCCGACGCCTCATTCATGACCGGAGCGGAAGTCCCCGTGGATGGCGGCTTCGGCCAAATCTAAGTCACGTCAGCCCGAAGAATCTGGAGTAGAAGCTAGGGCCGCGAAAGCGGCCCGTTTTTTCTTGGCGACTTCACTTCGCGCCGCCCGAGGGGTCGGCGGAAATCGCGCTATTCACGTCGAGATGAAAGCGGTGAGCAGCATCAACTGCGGCATAGCAATTTCCGTCTTTGGCATAGCCTCGACAATGGCGCGCCGTTTGTTTGTCGCGTGGCGAACGGACGAACTGCCAGATTTGCGCGTAGGCGATCCCGCTCTTGGACGGTGGAGGTGGATCCTTCGGCGTGCTACAGCCTGGCGAGGGTGGGCAGGCATCGTTGTAGACCCAGTAGACCAGCTCAGCGGGCTTGATTTGCTCGCGAATGAAATCAGACGTGATGAGGCTGAGCCCCTCGCCCTCATCAATGGGAATGGCCGAACAGTAGACGCCGGCCCGAAAGCCAAGGCGCTCAAGTTCGGAAGCCCAGACTTTCAGATAGGTAGCGTAGGTTGAAGGAAGCCGGCCGCCTTCCTCAATATCGAGAAAGATGACTGAACCTGAAGGGAATCCTTCGCGACGAGCAGCCGCTGCGGCGGTTTGCGTATCATCCGCGACTCGTTTGCGCGTATAAGGCTGATCGCGCAGTTGGCCCGAGTCAGGTCCCGCAAAAAGAAGGACAAAGCCGAAGCCTTCTGAACGCAAGAGTTCCCGCTTGCCGGACCACGAGTTCGTGGTCTCACCAGGAGGATTCCCAAGCCAGTAACCGGTAAAGGAGAAATCGCGCCGGAGAAGCTTCATCGCCTCGTCGCCGGGATAGTCGTTGCGGTCAAAGCCCAGATAGAAGTGCTGATGCTCTTGTGGAGTGGACACCGAACTAGCGGCGAATAGCGCAACAAGTGATAGAGCCGCAACGCGGCCGGCGAAAGGAAAAGACCTAACAGCGAGAGCACAGAGAACGCAGAGCGCACAGAGAAGAAATAGACAAAGCAGCGTGGTCATTGATATTCAGCCTTCGCGCAGTTTGTGCCCGGCGAGATTGCCGAGTCCATCGTAGGCCGCGTACTTATACGTTTCGCTCAGCGTCGGATAATTAAAAACCTGCTCGATAAACTCGTTGATTGTCAGTCCTTTGTCCAGAACCGTCAAACCGATGTGAATCAGCTCGGTAGCATTTTCGCCGATCATGCTAACGCCGAGCAGCTTTTTGTCTGCCCGGGCAAAAATGAGCTTGAGCATCCCGGCCGTGTCGCCCGTAATGTGGCCGCGCGCATTGTTCTCGTAAAGAGCGTGGCCCACCACGTAATCGATTTTCTTTTCCCTGCACGACTCTTCGGTCTCTCCTGCCGCAGAAATCTCCGGAATCGTATAAATGCCCATGGGCAACAGCGACGCGACGCGCTGCTTGTATTTCAAGCCAAAAGCATGGCAAACCGCAACTCGGCCCTGCTCCATCGAAGTGGAGGCCAGGGCCGGAAATCCGATGACGTCGCCCGCTGCATAAATGTGCGAAATCGAGGTACGGTAGTTCTCATTCACCGGAATATAGCCGCGATCGTTGAGCGCAAGCCCCGCCTTCTCAAGCGCAAGGCCATCCACCGCGGCGCGCCTGCCTGCCGCAAAAAGCGCGGATTCCGTTTCAAGGATTTTGCCGCTCTTCATAGTAAGCCGTACGCCAAAAGCGGAATTTTCTGTTTTCACCGGTCGTTCGTTAAAACAGAAATGCATGCCAAGCGCCGCAAGACGATCCCGCAGCCGATTCGAAATCTCGTAATCGAGGAAGGGGAGAAGCCGGTCTCGCCCATCTACCAAAGTGACTTCCACGCCGAGCGCCATAAAGATGGAGCCATATTCGCACCCAATGACTCCGCCGCCGATCACCGCAAGACTCTTCGGGATGCGATCCATCTGGAGAAACGTGTCCGAATCGAAAGTGTGAACATCATCGAAGGAAATCTCCGCCGGTCGATGCGGCTTGGACCCGGTGGCTATAAGGATTACGTCGCCTTCTAGTCGCCGCGTACCGTCCGTCGAGGAAACGGCAATCGTGCGACAATCTTCGAACGATGCCTCCCCGCGGACGAGTTCGATTCTGTGCAATGCGAGATTCTTCAGAATGCGCTGCCGCTCCATGTCCACCACTTCGCGTTCGTGGTGCATGAAGTCGTGCACTGTAAGATTTTCCTTCAGCGAGTAGTCAATTCCATAAAGTCCCCGCTGTTTCAGCCCAGAAAAATAAAGCGCCGACTCGCGAAGCGTTTTGCTAGGGACCGTGCCGGTGTTAATGCAACTCCCTCCCATGTGCTGTGCGCGCTCGATAATCGCCACACGCTTCCCAAAATAAGCCGCTTGCGCGCCTGCCTTTTCACCAGCCGGGCCGCAGCCAATCACAATCAGATCAAAATGTTCGGTCGAACCCACTCACCCTCCACACCCGAAAGATAGGCGAAGACGAAACGGAATTGGACAACCCGCAATGCAGGGGACCTGGGAGGATTCTAGGGGAAAGAGGTGGAGGATGAACCAACTTTGTTCCAGGATTGTGACGAATCCAATCTGTGTTGGGAGAGATTAAGTAGCGTCTGTAGGCACTCAAGAAAAGATGGACATGTGAACCGAGCGATGATATGAAGGAATTCCTCGGTCATGGCTTGGCCCGGACAGACCCTCCGCCGCCCTAAGGGATTTATCCGATGCCCGAACTCAGATTAGCCGGATTCCGAACTGGCTTTTGGTGCATCTAACAGAACGGGGAAACGAGGAGGACTGGCAGGATGAGGTCTAAGACTTGGCGGCGAACCCTGTTAGCGGTGTGCGCGCTCCCGGCCGCCATCCTCGCTTTCCGGTCTTTTTATTTCCAGGAGCTGTTTTTCGCCTTCCTTCTGTTCTCCATCGTGTTTTTGATTCTTCTGTTGATAGCGGCTTTGGCCTTTGGCGCGTGGATGCTGTACGCGCGAGCAGTGGTCTATCTTGCGACACGCACCGCACAACAAGGGCGTCATGCTCTGCCGGTGTTTAGAGCTTTGGTGTTGTGGCTGGCCCCAACGGTTACGAGGACCGCGGGGCTTGCGTCGGCCGTTCAGCAAGCCTTCTTTTATCCTTTCAATGGCGCACTACGCGGCTGGTTGAAGTCGTTCCATATGGATGCTACTCACTTTCGTGAGGATGCCGAGCGCGCCGCAAAGCACTTGCGCCTGTTGTTGAAGCAGAGCTGAGCAACGAGGCCTCAGGCCGCCGCCAAAATCAAACTCCACGGAATCTTTCCCTTGCCAGAGCCCAAGTTAAGCTGTGCCAGGATCCTTGCAGATGTGTGCTCTACGCAAATTCTGGGCTAGGATACAGGCGTGAAAGAAACTCGGCCGCCGCTCAAAGGCCCTTGGTTGGGCTGGCAGTGGAAAGCGATCATCCCGATCGTGGGTGTGTTGCTGCTCGGTCTGATTGCGTTCCAAGCGGTCGTCGTCGCGCTTGATATTCCCAGTGGGCATTGGATTGTGATTGTTGCTGCCGCGGGTGCAGTCGCAATTTGCTTCGTGACGCTGACGGTCTTGCTGGTCCTCATCGAACGGCCGCTGGAAGAATTGAAAAAAATAATCGGCAGAGTGCGCGAAGGCGATCTGAGCGCAAAAGTGGAGTTTGCCAAACGCAACGATGACGTCGGCCAATTGGGACGCCAGTTCAATGAAATGATTCAGGAGCTGGCTGAAAATCGCGCGGAGATCGAGCGTCTGCATCAATTCCAAATGGCCCGGGCCGAACATTTGGCCACCATCGGAGAGCTGGCCGCGGGATTGGCGCACGAGATCCGGAACCCCCTTGCCGGAATTGCCGGCGTGGTCGAAGTGATGGGTCGCGAACTTCCGAAAGAGAGCTCCAGCCGCGCCGTTTTGCCCGAAGTCCAAAACGAGATCCACCACATTCAAGCGATTTTGAATGATCTGCTTGCATACGCGCGGCCGCGGCCTCCCGAATTTCATCCTGCGGACTTGAATGCCACGGTCGAGCAGGCCGTTTTTCTGGCGCGCCAGCAAGTTCGCACCAAGCCCATCGAAATCACCCTGGATGGCGACAAAACATTGCCGAGAATCAGCCTCGACCCCGTTCAAATTCAGCAAGTTGTGTTGAACCTGTTGCTCAATGGCATACAGGCGATCCAGGGGCAAGGGAAAATCGAGGTGGCGCTGCGGCAGGAACTCTTTCAGGCGTCCACGGATGGCAAGAGCGCGACGAGAGAATCGGTTGGGGCCGGAGACGCGATGTCGAAATTCGCGGGCCAAGGCGAGTGGGCGGTGATTCGAATCAGGGACACCGGGAAGGGAATTCCGCATGATTCTCTGGCGAAGATTTTCAAGCCGTTTTTCACGACGCGAAAAGAAGGAACGGGCCTGGGGCTTCCGCTTGCGAAAGGGATTGTGGAATGTCACAAAGGAAGAATTGAAGTAACGAGCGAACTAGGACAAGGCGCGCAGTTTGAGGTGTGGCTGCCGATTGCGCGCCACCATAGCAAGTCTGTGAATGGTTAGTGGGGAGTGATAAAGTACGTAGAATGCCACAGAAGAAAATCCTGATCGTGGACGACGAGAAACTAGTGCGTTGGGCGCTGGCGAGGAAGTGTGCCGAATCCGGCTATCAGAGCCTCGAAGCTGCGGACGGGGAAGAAGCGCTTCGCACCTTGCAGACCGAGTCGCCAGACGCGATTTTGCTGGACGTACACCTTCCTGGTCAGAGCGGCATTGAGATCCTCGAAAAATTAAAGCAGAGTGGCGACACGTGCACCGTCATTATGATGACCGCCGATCCGCAACTGGAAGACGTGAAAGCGGCTTTGCGGCTGGGCGCGTATGACTTTGTCAGCAAGCCGATCAACTACGAAGAACTCGGGGTAACGCTGCAAAACGCGCTGGAGGCGGGGGCGCTGCGCACAGAAGTGGAATCGCTGCGCGGAGAAGTGCGCCGCCGCACCGGCTATCACGACGTGATCGGCGTCTCGCGAAAAATGACCGAGTTGATGAAGTTCGTGCACAAAGTGGCGGCGAGCGAAGCGAGCACCATCCTGATTCAAGGAGAAAGCGGAACGGGCAAGGATCTGGTCGCCAAGGCGATTCATTACCAGAGCGGACGGAAAGACAAGCCGTTTGTGGCCATCAACTGTTCCGCAATTCCGGAAACGCTGATGGAGGCGGAACTGTTTGGCCACGAACGCGGGGCTTTTACCGATGCCAAGGCGATGAAGAAAGGCTTGTTTGAAGTGGCCGGCGGTGGAACGCTCTTTCTCGACGAGATTGGCGAGCTTTCGCCGCTCTTGCAAGCCAAGCTTTTGCGCGTGCTCGAAGACCAGGTCATCCGGCGCGTTGGCGGGGTGAAGGATATCCAAGTGGACGTGCGCGTAATCGCTGCGTCCAACCGGGACTTGGAGCGCGCCGTGCGCGAAGGCCATTTTCGCCAGGATTTGTATTACCGCCTGGCGATCATCTCCATTTTCCTGCCGGCTTTGCGCGACCGGAAAGAAGACGTGCCCGCGCTGGTCGATTTCTTTGTGGATCATTACAACCGAAAATTTCGCAAGAACGTGCAAGGGCTGAACGAGGAAACGCGCCGCCTGTTGATGAATTACAGTTGGCCGGGTAATGTGCGCGAGCTCAAAAATGCGCTGGAGCGGGCCATGCTCCTGGAAGAAGGAACCCTGCTGAAGCCGGATGACTTGCCGTTTTCGGTGGCGAGCGGGCGCAGCGGAACGGCGGGGGGCGCGCAAACAGCGATGGAAGCGAGTTCGTCAGCGACGCAGGAGCCGATGGAAGGTGGATCGAAGAGGCATTTGCCGGCGCTGTCCATCCCCGAAGGCGGAACCTCGCTCGAGGACATCGAGCACGCACTGGTCGAGATGGCGCTGAAGCAATCCAACGGAAACCAGATCAAAGCCGCCAAGCTTCTCGACATCAGCCGCGATGCCCTCCGCTACAAAATGAAAAAGTTTGGCCTGGTCCACGGCGAAGAAGAGCAACCCACCTCACCAGCCCGCTCGTAAGCACGCCAGCGTCAGCCATTGCTAAGGAGATTTGAGTGTCGGACGAAGTGGACCTCCTTAAACGCGTTTACGACCGCTTCAACGCTCGCGATATGGAGGCCGTGCTCGGCGCCATGCACGACGAAGTCATGTGGGCAAATGGCATGGAAGGCGGTCATGTGCACGGACGTGACGCGGTGCGCTGCTACTGGACGCGTCAATGGGCGATGATCGATCCCCACGTCGAGCCGGTCGCGTTCGCTCAAGGTCCCGAAGGTGAAGTGGTTGTGGAAGTCCATCAAGTCGTGCGCGACCTCAAGGGGAATCTTCTGGCGGATAAGATGGTCGGCCACGTGTTTCGCATCGAAAACGGCTTAATCGAGCGCTTCGATATCCGCGGCGCATAATCTCGAGAGCTTTCAGTGGCCGCCGGCGAAACGAAGAAAAATTCGCTTCATCACGGGCACTCGAAGGTATTGATTAACGCCCTAGCTTGGAAAGCTGGTACTTGTAGAGTCTCCTCAGGGCTTGAGGAAGGTGCCTTGCTCCAGCTCGCGGAACGCTTGGCGCAACTGCTCCTGCGTGTTCATCACGATGGGGCCGTACCACGCCACGGGCTCTTCGAGGGGCTTGCCGGACACAAGGAGGAAGCGAATGCCTTCGTCTCCGGCTTGCACCATCAACTCATCGCCGCGGTCGAAGAGCACCAGCGAGCGGTTGTCCGCTTCCGAAGGAGGAGGCGCGGTTTCGAGCCAGCCGACCGGCTCCGTGGGCACTTCGAGCGGTTCCGACGCGTTGCAGAATTTCCCCGCGCCTGCGAACACGTATGCGAACGCATGCCGTGTGGTTTCCACCGGAAGCGTTTTGCGCCGGCCCGGCGGCACGCTCACGTCAATGTAAACCGGATCCGCGGCGATGCCCTCGACCGGCCCCGTCTTGCCCCAGAATTTTCCGCATACGACTCGCACTTGCGTGCCATCGTCGTCGGTGATTTCCGGAATCTCGGGCGCTTTTACTTCCTGGTAGCGCGGCGCGGTCATTTTGAGCGAGGAAGGCAGGTTGGCCCACAACTGGAAGCCGTGCATGCGCCCGGCGGTGTCGCCTTTGGGCATTTCCTGATGGATGATGCCACTCCCGGCGGTCATCCACTGGATGTCGCCCGTAGCGATCGTGCCGCGATTGCCCATGCTGTCTCCGTGCTCCACAGTACCGGAGAGTACGTACGTAATCGTCTCGATGCCGCGGTGCGGATGCCACGGAAAGCCGGCCAAGTAATCGGCCGGGACGTCATTGCGAAAATCGTCGAGCAGCAGAAAAGGATCGAAGTCCTTGGTGTTGCCGAAGCCGAACGCGCGGCGCAGGTGTACGCCCGCGCCTTCGATGGCGGGCTTGGAACGAATGAGCTTTTTCACTGGCCGTAGAGACATGGTCGCCTCCCTCGCCGCATTGGATGCACTTTACGCCGGCTGCGGTTCGGGCTCAAGCTGGGGGCGCTTGTCTGCGTGAACGTCACTGAGGGAGGTTTAAGGCGGTTGGACAGACCCGTGTGTTTTCATTCATGAGAGGCAATGACGGGCGTGTGGTGTGGCTGATACTCCGATTCAGCTTTCCACGCCTGCGGTAATGGAGAGCCGTTCGCCGGTTTCTTTGTTATATATGACGTACTGACCCGGCCTTAACTCGGCCAGCGCTTCAATCCGTTGCCTTGCGGCCTGGAGGGTTTGCACCGCTTCCACGAAATGGAGTTCACCGCCGTCGAGTAAGTCTCCGAGAACCGTAAGGACACAATAGTGGGAACGCATCCGCAAAACTCCGCTGTGACTAGGGGCCATTGATGAATGGTGCAGGAAAAGCTCGAAACGTATCAAAGAACAGGAATAAGAAAGAACTACCAACTAGGCGGCTCTCGTTCATAAGGGCCGTTCTTATTGCACGCCGAAAATCACGGTGTGCACGACCGGATCGCCTGAGACCGTGAACTGTAGGGCGTAAGTGCCTGTGGCCAGCCCGGCGGTGCTTAGGTTGAAGATGTATCCAGCGTTCTGGCCAGAGCCGCCCACATTGCGGAAGTCATTATCCGGGTTGGCGTTGCCAGAGTCTTGTACCGGACCCGCGACGCCGGACGCGGCGAGGATTGCTGTCGCGTGGAGAACGATGGACGGAGACGAAAGATTATTCCCCGCTCCATCGCAGACCTGGACCTTAATTGGGAACGTTGCGCCACCCTGGACCGAGCGAGTCTGATCGTATTGAACGCAGATGCCGTATTGCACGTTCTGCGTCATGCTTCCGGTGCTGCCGTTGAAGCTGCTGTCGCCGCTATAGACCGCGGTGACGGAGTGCGACGCCACAGCAAGCGTCGAGGTGCTAAAAGTGGCTGAGCCGCTGGAACTGAGAGGCACCGTGGCGAGCGCGTTCGAGCCGTCATTAAACGTGACGGTGCCAGCAGGCGTGCCAGCGCCAGGCGAGACGACGTTGACAGCCGCAGTGAAGGTCACCGACTGACTGACGGTGGAAGGATTCGCCGACGAAGTCAACGAAGTCGCCGTTGAAGCTTTGGTCACCGTTTGGGCTAGAGTCGAGGAACTCGAATTGAAGTTCGCGTCGCCCCCATATGATGCCGTAATCGAGTGCGAGCCTATCGCGAGCGAAGAGGTCGTGAAAAAAGCTTGGCCGTTGACCAGGTTGAGCGTGCTTATGGTGCTGCTGCTATCTTGAAGTGTGACAGCGCCCGTTGGCGTGCCCGTGCCAGAGGCCGACGCTATGGTGATGGTGAAGGTTACGCCCTGGCCGAAGACGCTCGGATTCGCCGAGGAGTTCAGCGTCACCGTTGTGGCGACCTTATTCACGATTTGGGATAGCGATGAACTGCTTGCGTTGAAATTGGTGTCTCCCCCATAAGATGCGGTGATTGTATGCGTACCCACAGCTAGGGAAGAAGTCGTGATAGAGGCTGTGTCGTTCGAGTCGAGCGCTGCGCTGCCTAGGCTCGTTGCGCCGTCACTGAAGTTGACGGTGCCTGTCGGCGTGCCTGCCCCGGGAGCCATAGCGCTAACGGTCACGGTGAAAGTCACCGCTTGATTGAAGTTCGACGGATTTGCCGATGAGCTCAACGAAGTCATGGTCGAAGCTTTGTTCACTGTTATGCCGGCAGTGCCGGAGTTTTGGCTAAAGCTGCCGTCGCCCGTATAGGTCGCCATGATCGAGTGCAGACCGGAGGTGAGCTGGGAGATGGTGAAAGACGCTTGTCCATTGACCAGATTGGCGGTGCCGAGATTCGTAAGTCCGTCGAGGAAAGTGACCGTGCCGGTGGGCGTTCCTGACCCCGGGGGCGTAGCGCTCACCGTGGCGGTGGCTACGACCGGTTGGCCGAAGACGCTCGGATTCGGTGAGGCGTTTACGGTGACCGATGGCACGTCCAGATTCACGATTTGCGTAAACGGCGTGGAGCTGTTCGCGTTGAAATTGCTGTCGCCGGAATAGGACGCAGTGATGGCATGTGTGCCCACGGACAGCACGGAAGTTGTGAACGAGCCTGCGCCCGTAGAGTCAAGCGTTGCCGTACCCATGCTCGTGGTGCCGTCGAGGAATGTAACGGTGCCTGTGGGCGTGCCTGAGGTGGCGCTAACGGTTGCGGTGAACGTGACCGCTTGTCCGAAGACGGTTGGGTTCTTGGAAGAGGCCAAGGTCGTCGTCGCGCCGGCGGTGTTTACGGTCAAAGTGGCCGCGCTCGATGTGACGGAGCCGGAAGCGTTGGTAAACACGGCGCGGTAGAGGTTGCCGTTCTGCGACATGCTGGCGGTGAACGTCAGCGTGGTGGAAGTCGCTCCGGGAATATCGGTGAACGTCGCTCCGCCATCCGTGCTGACTTGCCACTGCACGGTTGGCGCAGGCGTTCCGGTTGCAGCCGCGCTAAACGATGCGGACTGGCCCGACGTGACCGTGACGCTGGATGGCGATGCGGTCACCGACAGCGTTGGGCAGGAAGAGGTTGAAGTGGAGGTGGAAGCAGGCGTGCCGCTGGTTGCGTTTGTGATGGCAAAATCTTGCGGCAGAGCGGTCACAACGATGGACGCGGTGGCGATGCAGCCCTGGCTGTCGGTCAGCGTCAGTGTGAAACTATCTGTGGCTGGCGTGGTCAGGGCTTGGAGCTGTGATTCGTCGACTTGATAGTTCCAACGAACCACGCCGCCGGTGCCGCTGCCTGTACTGTCTCTCGAAACGCTAGCAGTGACTGTACCAAGATCACCGGCCTGAGCTGCCACTGAGGTAGTGTGCGTGTCGCCCGTGTCCGCATCGGAAAATGCCAACTGGCCTGCCGTCGACAAACTGGTTGCGAAGGCGTTGTCCGCCACGACGCCCGAAGCGGTGAAGATCGAACGAACGAAAATCTGAGACGTGAAATTGGTTACGCCGAAATTGCCCGAGCCGGATTGAAAAGCCACAGCGAGATGATTCGGTGAGAAAGTGGGCATAGTGCTGTTGCTGTTACCAATAACTCCGGCGGCGTTGGCGGATACCAGAGTCACTGTGCTGGTGAGCAAATCCTTGACGAAGACTTGGTTTGCACCGTTTGCGCCCGTCATCAGATTGGTGGATGCGGATTGGAAAGCGATCTTCGTGCTGTCGGGCGAAAAAGCGCCAAGCTGCGTGGAGTTGCCGTTTGCCGGCACGCCGTTCGAGTCTGCAGAAACCAGCGTGATTGTGCCTAGTGGCAGGTCTTTGACGTAAACCTCAGAGTTGAAGCTGGGTACACCCTGCACCAAGTTGGTCGAAATGGAATTGAATGCGAGTTTCGAGCCGTCCGGAGAAAACATCGGATAAAGGCTATCGTTATTAGCTTCGTTGCCGTTGGCGTCGGTTGTCGCTATGGCAATGGCGCCGGACTGCAGATTTTTGACGTAGATCTGAGAGTGAGTGTTCGTTCCGCCCGCCGCAAGATTGTTGGAAGTGGAAACGAAAGCGATCTGAGTGCCGTCCGGCGAAAATACGGGATACGAGCTTGCACCGTTGCCTGCCACGCCGGTCGAGTCGGCGGACACAAGAGTGACTGCACCCGTCGCGAGATTCTTGACGAAGACTTGATTGCCAGCAGTGCCTGCGGAGGTCAAATTGGTGGAAGCGGAGTCAAACGCGACTTGCGTGCCATCGGGCGAAAACGTGAAATCCATGCTGTTGGCATTTCCTTGATTTCCGTTGGCGTCTACCGATACAAGCGCGACGGCGCCCGAGGTCAAATCCTTGATGAAAATCTGTTGGCGTCCGTTGGCGCCGGCGATGAGGTTGGTCGCGGCGGACTCGAACACGACTTTCGTGCCGTCGGGCGAGAACATCAGAATTTGGCTGGAATTGTTTGGAACGGAGCTGTCGCTGTTTCCTTCGGCTCCGTTCGCATCTGCCGACACAACAGAGACCGCACCTGTCGTCAAATCCTTGAGGTAGAGCTGGGAGGAGCTGCTTGTGGCTCCAGAAGCGATGTTGGTGGACCTGGACCAGAACAGGAGATGCGTGCCGTCTGGAGAGAAAGTGCCTTGTTGACTGAAGCCGTTTGAGGGGACGCCGCTGGCGCTGGAGGACGCAAGTACCGGAGCGTCCAAGGTCCATTGAGTGGAAGTACCAATGACCGGCGGGTGCGTGGTGTTGCTTTGAGCTTTGCCGAGTTCGCTGGCCAATGTGAGGCCAAGCAAAGCGCAGACTACCCACGCGAAGCGTTTTTTGCCGCGAGAATGCTTGCCAAACGCCCCTTCCAGAAAAACGGTAAGGCGCGATGCCATAAACGTACCCTCCCAATCCCGTTACTGCCGTACTGCCACGCTTGGGAAATGGTCGACTCGGCATCTGCGCGTGGCTATAGTACACGCGTACTGCAAGCATTTTCTGTCTTAGTACGTTGGTAGGGTTGCCCTAAAGTTTCAAACTGTTCGCCGGAACAGGCGCGCGATTTTTCAGACAGTAGCGAGTTCTTTCAGCAGGGCTTTGCCTTTGCGGAACCACGGGCGCTCGCGGCGCTGCATATAACGCGGGAGAGTGCGCTTTTTAGCGATGAGTTTCTGCGCCCACTCGCGCGCTTCTTTGCGGCGGTTGGCGGTTTTCAGAAAGCTGGCGTAATTGTAAAGCGTTTCGGGCGTGGTAGAGATCTGCGTCACTTCGGCAAACAGCGATTCCGCGCGGTCTAATTGCCCGGTGCGCGCGTATGCGTCGGCGAGCAATCCTGCAGCGCGGTAGTAGTCGAATTTGCGGTCTCCCGCAACCACATGCTCGAGGTCGGGAATCGCGGCGGGCAGATCGCTTAACGCCAGCGAACACTGCGCGCGCGAATAAAAGGTGTAGATGGAATCACTGCGTGCGGAAATTGCGTGAGTGAAGGCTTCGCGGCCCTTAACGTACTCGCGCTGGTCTTTGTAGAGCTCGCCCAACTCTTCGTAATTGGCGGGCGATGGGTTATCGAGGATGTCGGTTTCAACTTTCTGGATGCGCGACCGCCGGCCGAACCCTTGCATGGTGTCGCGGAGAAGCCCCAGGTCGGGAATGGCTTCGGCGGCGATATACACAGCGGCGCCAAGCCATCCGAAGAACAGGATGACGAAGAACCAATAGCCTTCGGGGCGGCGGCGCAGGAAATGGATCAGCGCGAAAGCCTGCACCAGAAGTCCCCAAGAAAGATAGAAATGACCCAAGCCATGCACGGATGGCCCACCTTTGGGCAAACAGCATCGCTTGTCTATGGCGCGTTGGTCAAATGGAAGTTAGGAGGCGGAGTGGGGCCCAGTAACGGGCTCCCACTATAAGGCTGCTATGATTGGTTCAAATGAATCCCATGCAGACGTTAAGTTTGGCGCTCGGCGCCGGATTTTCCTCAGGGCTAAACCTGTACGCGACAGTGGCAACGCTCGGGCTGTTGCAGCATTTTGGGATTGTGCATTTGCCTGCATCGCTCCAGGTACTTGCGCATCCGTGGGTGATTGGCATTGCTGCCGCACTCTATCTTTTGGAGTTTTTTGCCGACAAGATTCCCTACATCGACACGATTTGGGATTTCATTCACACGTTCATTCGGCCGCCAGCTGCGGCGCTGCTGGCATACGCAGCGGCAGGCGGCGCAGGAGCGGAGTGGCGCTGGGGAGCGGCGCTGCTGGCGGGCAGCGTGGCGCTGACGTCCCACGGAACGAAGGCGAGCGCGCGGGCCGCTGTCAATACGAGCCCGGAGCCGTTCAGCAATTGGACGTTAAGTTTGGGAGAGGATGTGCTTGCGGTTTGGCTGTCGTGGATGGCCAATGCTCATCCCTTTGCTACCACCATTGTGGTCGTTGTGCTTTTGGCCCTTTGTGTGTTTTTGCTTTACCACCTATTCCGCTTTGCGCGACGCGCAATTCAGAAATTACTCGCGGCTTGACGCGCGCACTATTTCAAGTAGAGCGCGAGCCAATCGAGAAACGTTTTGTACCAGAACTGGGAATTCTGCGGCTTGAGCACCCAGTGGCCTTCGTCGGGAAAGACGACGAGCTTGGAAGGTACGCCCTGGCGCTGGAGGGCACTGAAAAACTCGAGCGATTGTGTGTAAGGAACGCGGTAATCGCGCTCGCCGCAGATGACGAGCGTTGGCGTTTTGAATTTGCCGAGTTCGCCCGCATAGGTGACGGGAGCCCATTTGCGGTAGCTTTCCGGATTCGTCCATGGCGTGCCCTGCATGTCGTGCTCTTCGAACCAGAGTTCTTCGGTCGCGTACATCGCAACTTTGTCGTACACGCCAGCGTGACTGATGATGGCTTTGAAGCGCCCATTGTGCGTGGCGATCCAGTCGGCCATGTAGCCGCCGTAAGAACCGCCGGCCGCGGCCATTTTCGTGCCGTCGATGAACGGATATTTTTTCAGCGCAAAATCCACGCCATCCATCACGTCAACGTAGGCTTTTCCGCCCCAGTCGTTGGTGATTTCATCCGTGAATTTTTGCCCGTAACCCGTTGAGCCTCGGCGGTTGATCATCAGCGTGACGTAGCCTGCGCCGGAAAAGACTTCTGCGTTCCAGCGGTAGCCCCAGGCGTTAGACCACATGGTCTGCGGGCCGCCGTGAAGTAACACGAGAAGAGGATATTTTTTTGCGGCATCGAATTTCGGCGGACGAATCAGCATGGCCTGGACTTTCGTGCCTTCGGCGCCGTCAACCCAAAAGGCTTCGGGAGGATTCATTTCGAGCGCGGCGAGAATGGAGTCGTTGTGATGCGTAAGTTGCCGCGAACCCGAACCGTCGCTTGCGGCGGCAAAGATTTCGGCGGGCATAGTTAAACTCGTGCGCTCGAACGCCAAAGTTTTTCCGTCGCGGCTGAAGGAAATCGCGGCGTTGTAAGTGTCGGCGAAAATTTTCTTAGGCTCTGCTCCCGGGCGAGCGGCCATCGCGTAAACGGGCTTCTGCGTTTCGTTTTCGGCGGTGAAATAAATCGTTTTGCTGTCCGCGGACCACGCGAGTTCATCGGCGCTGCGGTCAAAGTTTTCGGAAAGATTTTCGCTCTTGCCATTTTGGCGATCGTAGAGCATCACGCGCCAGCGGTCCGCTTCGTATTCGGGAGTGAGCTGTGCATGATAGGCAATGTATTTGCCGTCGGGAGAATACACGGGCTCACCGTCGAAGCCCGGCTGCGTGGTGATGCGCTTGATTTCGCCGCCCGCGACCGGAACCGTAAACAAATCGCCATTGGTGCTAATGGCTTCCACCTTGTCGGTAACGACCGTGAAACAAAGCTCTTTGCCATCGGGAGAGAAATTAATGTCGCCGGGGCCGCCGCGCTCATCGGGAGGAACGTCGTAGTCGGCGCCGGGAGTAAGGTCACGCGGGGCAGCGCTGCCATCGGCGGGGACGACGAACAAGTGTGAACGCTTGCCCTCGTTCCAGTGGGTCCAGTGGCGGTAGAGAAGGTGCTCGGCAACGTGGGCCTTCACTTTGCTCTTTTCTTTTTCGGCGTCGCGCTTGCTGTTGCAGTCGTCGTCTTTGCAGTCCGGATAGACGGAGGAGGTGAAGACAATGGTCTTTCCGTCGGGCGACCACTTCACGAGGTCAGCTCCAGCTGACAATTTGGTGAATCTTTGAGCCTCACCGCCTTCAAGCGAAAGTAAATAAACCTGGGAATCGCCGCCGCGGGAAGACAGAAACGCGATGGTTTTTCCGTCTGGTGACCAGACGGGCGAAGAATCATGCCCGCTTTGGGTTAGCTGCTGCGGAGCGCCGCCGGCGGTGGGAACCATCCAGATGTTGCTTGCGTTGCGGTTGGCATCCATGTCGGGCGTCGCAACGGTGTAGACGACCCATTTTCCGTCGGGAGAGATTTGCGGCTCGGCGATGCGATGCATTTTGATCATGTCGTCGAAGGTGATGGGATGTTTCGCGGTCTCCTGTGCGGCGATTTCGCATCCGAACGCGAGAAGCAGCGCGCAAACTAAACCGCTTCGCTGAAAAATACCTTTCATGCTCTCTCTCCCCTGAAGTTGCAGCCGTGCAAGTGTAGAAGGTCTTGCAGAACTTCGGATGATGTCACGTTTCCGGCGCGAATCCAATAGCGCGATGGCGGGCCCAGAGCCAGTTGACGAACGCGAGCGCGGCCGTCGCTGCGATTACGAGAAAGTCGTCCTTATGCATGCGAGTGACAAGTACAGCTGTTAGAACAAGAGCGAGCGCGGAGACAAAAACTCCGCCGGGGAGGCGGAAAGCATCTGCATTTGGATGCTTCTTGCGCAGAACGGGCAAAGCCGCGGCAACGGAACCGTAGACGAACAAGCGCGAGACGATGGAGAGCATGGCGTTGCCGGGAAAATCTCCCGCTATGGAGAAGATCAGCAGCAGGGCTGCAAAAATCGCGATGGAGACGTGCGGTGTGCGAAAGCGGGGATGTACCTTTGCGAAAAAGGCAGGGAAATCCCCACGCTCGCCCATGGCAAAAGTGACGCGGGGAGTGTGCAGCATATTGGCGCTGAGATAGCCGTAGGCGGAGACCAAGGTGCCCGCGGCAACGATGCGGAGGGCCCAATGAGGAAGAAAACGCCGCGCAGAATCGATGACGGGGGCAGAGGACGCGCCCGCATTGGGAATCGTATGAATAACAAGATATTGCACGGTGATGTAGAGAACGGTTGTCACCCCTATCGCAGTAAACAGAGCGAAGGGAATGTCTTTGCGCGTGTTGCGCGTTTCGCCTGAAGCGATGAGCGCGGCGTCGAAGCCGGCGTACGAATACATCATGAGGAGGACGGCTTCGAACCAAGAACCCGGAGGCGCATCAATGGGGGCTGGATCCGCACGAATTTCAGGCCTGGACGCCAGCGCGGCAAGACCTGCAACGACGAAGAAGGCTAGCAAACCCACCTTTGTGACAGCGAAGATGTTGCTGAGCCGGCTGCCTTCGGAAACGCCCCAATAGTTTACGGTTGCGAGGAATCCGATGAGAACCGTGAGGACGGCAGCTCGCGCGATTGGTCTTGTCACATCGGGAAAGAATTCTCCTAGATAGATGATGAAGAGGTTTGCAACGGCGGAGGCGGCGGCGATGCGAGTCAGCCATGTCAACCACCCATTCTGAATGGCCAGAAAGCGGCCGAATGCGACCTTCGTGTACAAATAAGGACCGCCAGTGCCACGGAATTGCGAGGCGACCTCGGCCATGCACGCGGCGATGACCGCGATTACCGCGAAAGCCGCGAGGAACCCAAGGGGACTCCATTTTCCAAGCCGAGCCGCGATCAGCGCGGGAAGGCCGAAAATGCTTGCGCCGACCATGGTGTTGACCATGAGCGCGGCGAGGCTCCAGCGGCCGATGGTGCGGACGAGGCCGGTGCTGCGTTGAGTCGAGGGCGATGCCATCTGGTTTTTTTTGGCGAGTTCTGCAGTACGGCCGGAAGTCGCGTCAGACTAACACAAGTTCATGTAAAAGCCATTCGTTGGCATCGAGATACGGGTCGGTTGAGATTCGCTTTGCTCAGGATGACCTCCTTTGGTGTTGCCGTAGATGAGACGAAAGAGTCTGCTACAATCCTTGCCCGGACAAAGCATGCCGACGAGCGGACTTTTTTCCCGAAATTTAAAAAAGACGTTTCCCATCGCTTCGCGCGGAGAAGGTTGCTGGATTATTGACGAAAGCGGCCGCCGGTTTCTGGACGCGGCGGGCCAGGCCGCGGTGGTGAGTATCGGCCACGGCGTTACGGAAATCGGGCGCGCGATGACAGAGCAATCCGCTCAAATCGCGTTCGCCCACACTTCGCAATTTCATACCGAGCCCGCCGAAAAGCTTGCGGCGCGGCTGCTGGCGTTGGCTCCTCCGGGTTTTTGCAATGGGGGGCGCGTTTACTTTACCTCGGGCGGTTCGGAAGCGACTGAAACGGCCATCAAACTGGTGCGTCAGTATCACGTTGAAACAGGACAGGCGGAACGCTATCGCGTGGTGTCGCGGCGGCAGAGCTATCACGGGAGCACGCTTGGCGCGATGAGCGTGAGCGGCAATGTGGCGCGGCGCGCGCCTTATGCCCCGCTGATTCCTGAGTGGGGACATATTGCTCCTTGTTTCTGCTATCACTGTCCTTTCAACAAGACTTTTCCTGAGTGCGAGTTGGCTTGCGCGGAAGATTTGGAAACTTTTGTGCGCGAACATCAGACGGAAACGGCAGCGGCGTTTATTTTCGAGCCGGTGGTTGGAGCGACGCTGGGCGCAGCGGCGCCGCCCGAAGGATACCTGGCGCACATCGCAACAACCTGCCGCAGCCACGGAATCCTGCTGATTGCTGACGAGATCATGACGGGCATGGGCCGGACGGGCAAGCCCTTTGCGATGCAGCATTGGGGAGTCGAGCCGGACATTATTCTGATCGGGAAAGGAGTGGCCAGCGGATATGCGCCGCTGGGCGCCGTTCTGGCTTCGGCTCGCGTCGTGGAAGCGATTGGTGGAGGTTCCGGTGCGTTCATGCACGGCTTTACGTATCAGGCGCATCCGGTGTGTACGGCGGCGGGAAATGCGGTTTTGGATTATCTCGAAACCCACGGGCTCTTCGAAAGAGTGAACGCGGCGGGAAAGAATCTGCGTGAGGCGCTTTCGCGACTGGAGCAGCATCCGCACGTTGGCGACATTCGGGGAATGGGGCTGCTGTTCGGCATTGAATTTGTGAA
>Ga0209166_10000254_pt1 | contig 67929 bp, 117 predicted proteins | sample Coa_R1_3_FD_187151 | JGI IMG/M metagenome (GOLD analysis project Ga0209166, IMG submission 187151) | Surface soil microbial communities from Centralia Pennsylvania, which are recovering from an underground coalmine fire - Coalmine... | ecosystem: Environmental > Terrestrial > Soil >...
ACAAGAGAGTTCCGTTTATGCTCATTGACGGGTCCATAATACCTGTTTTCTCTTCGGGCTAATAAAACATACATGATATGTGGACCTCTCCGATGTGGGCTTTTGTGGGTCTCATTGGCAGCATTCTCAGCATCCTGGATTGCCTCATTCAGGGCATCGGATGGATACATCCAGACTCCCACATCAACCAGTTGCTTGCTCATTGGTTACTCTCCATCATTCTCATTGCTATACCATTGCCATCTCCCAAGCGGTTGGGAGTCGAACTTTTTAGATTTCAGCAATTTGTCTAGCGTTGGAGACTGGGCAAGGACGTCTTCTTCATGGTGGCGCAAATGTCTTTCATGGCTTCCGCTCAGTAGGACGTACATTCCATCACGCTTGACAATCTTCTTATAGAACGCTATCGGACTATCCATGAAGTAGCCATGTTCCAAGAGCCATTCAATCTCATCATCGTCACGATCAGACCCAACATCCATGCGGTCTTTGATCGGGTACGTAGGCAATCCGTGTTTTTTTTCATCATTCACCCCTGTTTTCATCAATTTCGCACTTCCATGTCGCTACTCCTGTATACTCCGCTCCTGCAATCGTGCATACAAAGTGTCTACTTGCTCTTGATTTGTAATACGTCTAAACCCTAATCCTTTGAGGCTAGAGACAGGTGCTCCAATGCGATTGGGGAGACCATCGACCCAAGAAGCAGCATTCTGGGTCTGTGAGAACTGGTCTACAATAACACCATCCAAAGCCGATACTGTTTCGCTGGCAAAACCTGCATTTAGAGAGCGTTTATAAGCAATAAATCCCATTTCTGCCTCACTTTCCTGTTTATAGGAATGATGTAACCGATCGAGAGCCTGGATCACGATCTGGGTCTGTGTCATTCCTGTCCATTCAATCAAATCAGCCATCTGATTGCTAGTACTCTTCGGAACGCGCACATTGAGCTGTTCAGCCATATCTTCTCCTCTCTCACTTCTCATTTGTATAGTAGAAGTATAGCAAATAGCTATCATAAAGTCAAGCTTTTCCCTTATCAGTTTTGCCTCCCCGCAGAAATTCGTTCACAGTGTGAATGCATGCTACAATGGAGATGGGGATGTTGTTGGAAGTAGGGAAGGAGAAATCCATTGGCAGATTACCCCGATGCAATTGATTACTTCGTAGATGAGAGTCGCGTCTTCATCAATCGAAACAGCCACTCTGCAATTGTGCTTCATGGAACAGGTGGCAATAACCCCAATCAGACAGCAGAGCAGTTGGGAGATTTTTTCAGAACCACACCAGCCAGAACCTCAGTTCACTATGGCATAGACCGAATGGGAACCATAGCACAGTATGTATTAGAGCAACATGGAGCTGCTGGCAACTGCTGCATTGAAGAGGGACATGATCCATTCTGGGACCAGTTTGGAGGAGACAATCTCAATATCCATACCCTTTCTATCGAACATGAGAATGACGAAAACAACAGCCTTCCCTTGACAGATGCGCAAAAACAGGCATCATTCAAACTCATTGCCTACTTGAGCCAAAAATACGCGATTGCTCCTGACCATATCAAATCACACGCTTCGATAGCTCCACAATCACGATCACGATGTCCAGGAAATGCCTATCCTTTTAATGAGTTGTTGAGTTTCTTAGGAAGTGGAGGAGATGAGATGTTACCACCAATCACCATTAATCAAGTGAGCACCTACTTTGAGCAGCAGAGTGACCAGATCTGGAAGTGCAAACAAACAGGCTTTGTCATCGGACACGGTATTCTCGCCTTCTATTGCGCGTTTCGTGTCACGGCGCAGGATCTGGGAGGGTTAACCCATCTGGGACTGCCGAAGAGTGGTGAACAGGGCGTACCAGGAAAGCCAGGAGTCGTGGAGCAGGTCTTCGAGCGGGGTATCCTCGCCTATGATAGTGCTCATATTGCCGACAACCCGCCAGGGAGTGGATCGGTCTACCTTGCCCATATTAACACGCCCCTTCCTGTCCCGGTATCTGCTCCCACTGTTGATGTGAATAAGATCAAAGCGGCCACTCAAGAGATATTAGCCGCCATAGGAGGAGCGTCATGAATCCATCAACTGCTTTTGAATCTATCCTACCCATCCTCGCCTTTCTCGTCAGCTATGGCATCCAGCAGGAACACTGGGGAGAATGGATTAATCTTGGCGTGGCAGGATCAACCATTCTGCTCTCAGCGCTCATCACATCTCTGCTTCATGGGCAGATTACGAGCAATGTTCTCGGTGACATAATGGTGGTGGCAACAGCGACAACGGTTCTGCAAGCGGGCGCTCTCAAACCATTGCAAGATTACCTCAGAGTGAACTTTCCAACTCTGCCCTCATTCCCAACGCAACCAGCATCGTCAGTGCATCCACAACCGCCTACAACAAACGTAGCAACGCCATCATCGCCAAAGTCAGATAATACAGCAGGAGGAAGCACACCCACGCCATAGGCTTCACATTGCGAATGATGTTATACTGTAATCAGCATATTCACTCTCGAATATGTCACTTCATACAGACGCATGAAACCCAACCAGAAGCATACCCTAAGACCAAATGAACGGTAAGACAAAGAAACTCTTCCAGCGTTACCTGGAAGAGTTTCTTTGTCTCATTTTACACCAGATGCAAGTACTTCAGAAACACCCAAGTAGCCCACTGGACCGCTAACCATCCCATTAGCCAGGCAGTCACACAAGCAAAAGCAATGCACACAAAATCATGGCGGGTAGCACGTTCCTGGTAGTCTTGCTGTGCCTGTACTGAGCGTAGCAAGGCGATATCACCTGTCAGCGGTGGTTCGTACTCTTGCGTTTCTGGTAGCACTAAAGTGTGTCTTGCGGAAGGGAGCACCCTCTGTGCCAGTGGCTCCATCTCAATCGTTGGACCCTCGTAGAGGAGGGAAACAGGGAGAGGGATCGTGGCGTGAATATCCTCGACAATCATCAACATCCTCCAGGTCAGCAGATAAAAACGGCAATAAGTTCATAACATGAATACAAAAAGCACAAAAAAGAGGCACAAGCCTTGACGCCTGTGTCCTCTTGGTATTATAAGTCCCTTATGGTTTAAGCGCAACGGCTTGATATAACTGCCAATGCTTCTCCAGACGTTCAATGTAGATCCATTTCCCCCGATGCCAAATATAACGTTTTGTGGGTTGCTTCATGGAGGTCTCCAGACGTATTTCTCTTCTCCAGATAACACGGCGTGACCACTCAGGGAGATTCAGATGTTCTCCCTCAATGAGGATATAGTATCCTGAGAGGACCGTTCTACTCAGGTCAAACTGCATCAGGCTCTCCCACCTTTCTAGCAAGGACTGCTCATGAGCAGTGAGGGCACCCGTGCGACGGCGTTTGCGTAAATCCTGTTGATACGCCCGACGTTTTGCCTTTTCTCGCTCCTCATTGGCTGTACACTGCTTGCACATTCTCTGTTCTTCCATCGGAAACTGCACAATTCTGGTACACACTGGGCATCTATGCCATGTCCCAGCCGCCATATTGACTTCATATTCACACTGGTAACAGAGTTTATCAGGAGGAAGGATCTCTTTCTCGGATCTGTAGGAGGTGACAATGGTTCTCTTTCCCTTTTCCTGACACCGAGAGCAGAGATGGTTGATGCCTGCTTTCAGTCCACATTCTAAGCAGTACCACGTCTTGTCTTCGTCGTATCGGAAAGATCCAAGCGTTTGACCACATCCACCAGTACACGGTTCTTCACGTGGAGGATGGTACCCTTCAGGCAATTCTTCTTGTGCAAGTTCAGCCAACTTCTTGACAAGGAGAGCAGTTGCTTTAGCATCAGAGGCAGCATCGTGGGCTTTCTCCCCTTGAATATCGAAGTAAAAGCACGCGGTTTCCAGTTTCTGCCAGGTGTAGGTTTTGAAGTACTCATGCTTTGCGCCGTAGATGACGGCAAACCACTCCATAGCACAATGGCGCTCAAGCGTAGAAAGTAACCATACTACTCGCTTGTGATGAGGACATTCCTGGTTCTGGTAATCAATGTAGGGAGCAAGAGAGGAATACAGTCTGGAAATATCAAAACTGGCATTATAGATGATCACCGCCTTGCCTTCGATGAGATCCCATATCTTCTGTGCTATCAGATCAAACGTTGGTGCATCAAGGAGCATTTCATCAGTGATACCGTGAATTGCTCTTGCCCCTTCACTGATTGGCTCGGTTGGTTTGACATACCCAGTGCCCAACACCTGACCAGTGTGATCACAGACCGCCCACTGGATAATTTGACCATCCAGACTGGTTGTTTCGGTATCGAAGGTGACATAGTTCCCGCGAGATACCACTTGGCTCACTTCATACAGCGTATTCCAACGATCCTCCTCTCTACTCATCCTTCGCACTCCTTGAGCATCTGAATGGCTAATGCCAGGACAGCCATATCTTCAGCAGTAGTATCATCATGAGAGGTATGACGCCCTTTGGCCTGCCTATACTGGAGATAAGAGAGGTCACGACCAACTTTCCGCCATAAGCGTGCAATTACCTGATTCTTGCTCTGATATCCCAGTTTATGAGCTTCTTCCACTAATTCATAGAGGTCCACGTCTGCCATAGCTATCCCTTCCCTTCTCTTTCTCCCTCTTCAAATTCAATCCACTCAATAATATAACCTCTGGTCATATATGGACCTAACTCTTGCGCTGGCATGGTCTTCTCTTCCCTATCCGGGTATCCAACCATCGTGACGGTGATCTGCGTATCAAGCGGTAGAGTGTGTTTGCCATCCTCTGTGTCCGTCACCTCCATCGTCTGATCTTGCCAATCAATCACGATGCTCCGAACTCTCAGTTTCATACTTTTCTCCTCTTCAAAGTCTGAAAGGTAATTTTACATTGTACAAAAAAGCTACTCAAGTATGAGATGTATAACATAAGAAAAGTGTATTTGTCAAGAGACAAAGAAAAAGACCCTGGAATTCCAGGGTCTCAAGGATATCAAAGAGTTGGTAGATCTTCGATAGAAACTCACGTCTTACTCTCACTTCGGCAATACTTTCATTGGGGTCTGCCAGATGAGGTTGTACGTCGAGTACCCCTCTAATTTGCCTGATGGCATTGACCGTTGCTTCAGCATCGTCATCACGGATATCTTTCTCTAGTACCACGATGAATGCATTGTATCGATCCGTCACTGTTTGTGTGCCTCTTTTCTTGTATAGATTTCTACGCGCTCATGGATTGCCTGCAGTTTTGCTGCGAGCGGTGATGTCACTAGACCCCTTGATTTTGCCTCTTGAATGGGATCGATACGCAGATCAAGCACACGAATAAACACGCAGTTATACCAACGATGGACTTCTCCATCCACATCCTCAATATACCAGTACGTTTCACTGGGTCGTGGCCCGTTTATCTCTTCATCCTCTTCACTCCAGTCATCGATGGGTTCCTTGACCACCTTTATGAGACGCCCAAAACGAGACCAGTTATCCTCTTGACGGGAAGATATCTCAAGAACGAGGTCACCAGGCTGCGGGTTACTGAGCACGTGGTACATCGCCTCAGTCGAGGCCGACCGGCCTCCATCGAGCGTCCTTGCCCACAGTTCTAGCGCACTTACCATGAGCAAGGAAAGCACCTGTTCTCTCTCAAACATCTTCCGTCAACTCCTTAAAAATGGTTCTAGTATAGCCATCGCTATACGCCTCCACCAGACTCGACGCAGGCGAAACTTCGTTATCGTTGGATGCAGCCCATGCTCATATCGGCATTCGTCCACCAATCCGGTATCCCACAGTGCATTGAGTGTGTCTATCATTACACTCATATCAGCATCGAGGAGCGTATAGAGCGTGGCTTTGCCTGTACGTGTCTGATCTATGACCCACGTCTCATTCTCAATCTGGAGTTGTTTCATGACCATCGTAGCGGTAATTCCCCACCCAGCAGTGATTCGTAACACTCCCACTCATTTATTCTCTTTCACTCTAGTAATCAAGATGTACTCCACTGTTTGCTATCTTATTCCGCTCAACATAACGACTATACGGCACTGTGATACCAGACCACCCACCGGCATCAGCCAGATCAACAATATTCGTCCCACCATTTTTTGCGGACGTTGCCCAGGTGTGGCGTCCATCATGGGCAGAGAGATTATCTATCCCTATTCTCTTGCCAAGCGCATTCACACGAGCTGTGATAGCCCGTTTTGACATACAGCCCTGGAGGCGGGTTCCCCCTTTCCCCCTCTGACTTCCCATTAAGAGCAGGTCATTCAGTGAGAGATTAGTATACTGGAAGTAGTTCATCAAAGCCAGTATCGTATCGCCAGTTAATTTGTGGTTTTGATGTTTCCCCACCTTCTCCCGATAAAAGGCGATTTGCCCAGCACTCATGTCGATATGGGATCTTTTCAGTTGCGCCAGCTCACCACACCGCAATCCGTGATCAAAGAAGAGACAAATGAGCACACGATCACGCCAACCTTGTGGTGTATCAGGCTGATCCTTCAGTTGAGCAACCTGCTCCTTAGAGAGGACAATGGCATCAGGCTTTTTGCCTCCAATACGCACTACCTCTCTATTGCGGTCTACATTGCGCCCCTCTTTGTGACTATACCCTTTGACCATCTTGATAAGTGCTAATTCTGCTACCGGAAGATGTCCCGCAGAAGTGGCAAGTTGGCAGAGCGTTTTAATCACCGAGAGTCTCACGCCAATAGAACCGATGGTATATCCCTTTTGTAACTGCCAACGAACAAAGCCATTGATGATTCCATGCGTCATATGTTGCCACGCACTCAAATCTACATCGGCTTCTTGCCAATGTGCCAGATCAAGGATGATGCCAGAACAGGCTATTCCTGCTTCTTTGAGGTAGATACCAAACACATTGAGTCCGTTGGCAAAACTACGAATAGTTTCAGGTGATCTTCGCTCCAGGTAGTGACGCACGATATTCTGGCGGGTCACCTCATCAGCGACCCGTCCAGCAACTTCTAGGGAGGAGTAGGGGATGAGGTCAGTCATATGGTGACACCCTCCTCTTGAGGCGTTCCCACAATTCCTGTTTTACTTTTTCGCACTGCATCGGCATAGTTGTACGCCTCCATAAATTTCTCATGGAGTGTATTTGCCATTTCATAGTTTCCTTCACGCTTTGCCGCATAGCAGGCAGAAAGAGCTTCTTGTTTTACTTTCTCAGCAGCATCAATGCGTTCCTGTCTTTCCTTGCGTTTCACCTCGCGCTTTTCCTGTTGGATTTGCCTACGTTTCTCTGGGGATGGGGTGTAATGCGGATCATCTTCTGGTAATGAATAGTAAAATGACAGAGGGGCATCACTACCACCACGTTTTGCACCATGCGCCATGCCTCCACACCGACAATGGCAGGACTCTTCACGAGCCTCCTCACACCTTTTGGCTTGATGCTCAGTTAACTTTTTCATCATCTCTTCTTTCCTTCTGCCCTTGCGCGTAGAAGTATGAGACAATTTGACCATCTTTCTCCGCTTGCTCTAACCTGGCTACAGTAAAGCCGAGATATTCAGATGTCAGTTCGGCATGGTAGATCGTGAAAAAGTTGCTAATCTCTCCCGTTTGGAGATGAACATGAGGAAGTTCAGGTATACCGGCAAGATTATATCTCGTCACAATCTCTAGCGTGTAGGTATTTTGTCGTCCCATTTTTCGCCTTTCCATTGACTATCGCTATGCGTTTTTTGGCCCTTTTGTTTTGCCTACCGATTTGGTTTGCTAATCGGTATCTATTTCTTTCAAGTATACGCTATCGATGAAGAGAAATCAACTGTTTTGGAAGATACGTCAGGAAATTGGTGAATAATTTATAATAAAGCGTGCTACTGCTGATTTGGTGGAAGAAACGGAGAGGTATGCAGGACGACGGTGATGAAAGAGGAGGAAGTCTCCCCTCCTCTTTCATCACCGTCTCTGGATAGGGGGTGATCACCAACCCCATCGACCACAAATTTCTTCCCACTTCCAGTAGCGTTCATCCCATTCCCAGTGGTCGGGATCGTCGTAGACCGTCGTGTCTTCATTTTTCACTGGCACCCATTCAGGATCGACGATATGAATGCAGATGGCTTCAAGATTTTTGCCATCTTTCGCGGTGAGTCCGGTATCACCACCGCTGTCGATGTCAGTTCCGCTATACTCTTCAGCCAATGTATCGAGGAGTTCCAGGTCTAGTTTGTTGCGGTCATAGAGCGTGATGATGGTATGCTGAAATGTGCTATAGGCTGCATTATTTCCCACGATTCATTCTCCTATTGGAGCCAACGTCAGACGAACACTACAATCACCCTGCCCATACTGGGATTGGTGGTCAATACAATGGACCGTGACCTGAATACTCCCATCAGGTTGTGGCTCAGGTTCACTTGTCTCTTCTTCTCGCATGAGCAGTTCGAGAATACGCTGCATGAATGCTTGTGGCGTCGTGGGTCCATCAAGATTGGGCATCTGAATGCTCCTCTCCAACCAGATTCTTGGTCCGCTGCCTCAACTCAGTCCACCGATGCTCAAATGCCGTATACTCACCAGCCACAATGGTTTCGTGATCCTCTGCCAGTCTCTCCCAATCCAGGGCGAGTTGTTGCAACGGCGTGATGTAGTCTCTGGTGATTAACGACGCCAATCGGGTCACGTCACACCTCATTTTATCGTCCATCTCTTCCCATGTAGTTGCCTCTTCCTTTGATGCAACTACCAATGCCAGATCGCTCAATGCTTTGCCTGTTAGTTTCATAGGTGTGTCCTCCTATTCAATTGGATGTACGTTTGCGAGACTTTGCAGCTTTTGCGAAGGGCAGATCCCAGTTATCGTGGACCCTCTGCCAGTTGATCTCTTCCGGTTTTGCGTCTGCCCGCCCGGTCTGCATAAGCTTCGCAAACTGTTGCTGCACCCGTGGATCGAGGAGCATCTGCTTGCCTGTCGGGTTCATTTCCATAAGTATGGAAAGTTGTGATCTATTCTTCATGAAGTCAGTCACAGCACAATCAGGGCACCAGCCGCTGATCTCTGGATTGGTCGCATGTCTGAGGAGCCTCGCCTCTTCATTGGCTGTCTCTGCCAACCTGAGTGCCACTCCACAACGACTACAATTGACGATACGAATGTCTAACATGATAGATCCTCTTGCCTTTCTAAAACAAATCGCGCTACGGCTTCACCTATACGGCGATCAACCTCTTTATCAGGTTCGCTCAATCCATCCCATTCAACCAACCATGAGGGTTTCGGGTCTGACTGCTCTTTTGCCCAGGCAATCCAGACGGAGCGGACCAGTTGTCCCAATATCTCTCGGTCAAGGTCTCCTTCAGTGCGTTGCTCTCTTGGTGCCTTATACCCGTATGCTTTCTTGACCAGATCTGCACGCTCTTCCCAGGTGATTTCTTTGGCACCGAGTCGGACCGCTTGACGGCGCTTATTCGGAGTTAAGTCGTAGTGGTGCATGGCGACGTTCTTGTGATGACACTGGAACCAGGATCTCTTGAGTCCAAGCTTCTCCGCGAATGCATGCAGTTCTTCAGTTGTATCAGCGGTCATGTGACAAGCTTGACTGTACGGCCACTTATCCGACTTGGCACAGTTGAAGAGAGGATCAACGTATATTGGCATCGTTCGCCTTGCCTTCCATTGATAGAGGTACTCTCTCCCATGTCCGCCTCGTTGCCACTATGGCTTCATCTCGTTCGTGACCTCGACAAAAACGCATGTCTTTCGTCTTCGTGCCAAACATCTGAAGGAGTAGGGCAACCTCTAGTTGGCAATGATAACATCGGCACACCTTTATGGCGTTATCCCTTCCAGAACTGACATCGATACAGGGAAGAGTTTCAATTGTCCTTTATATGGTATAGGCTCAATAGGTTGCGCATTCTCCAACACAAACCCATACTTCCCGAAAAACCAGGGGCTTTCGCTCTCGGTTACCACATTTACGAGATCCGCACGCCCCACGATTGCACTTATTGGATACCCTGCCTTCGTATAAGGAACATATCCATCAAGTCCAAATTTGTCCAGATAGATCTGGGAGATGTACTCATTCCCTTTGCAAAACCAAGCAGGATCATACTTTGCACCTGCGTGAATGAGAAGTGGTCCACGATACGCTGTCGTCCACTCTCTATTCTCGATGTCCTTGAACTTGTTGACAATGAGATAGGACCAGGGTTGCATAATAGACAAACAGGGAATGGTGTCTGGTGTAGCAGCGGAATCAGGTGAAACTATCTCTATCCATGGCAGCGATTGTTTTAGAGCATCGAGAATAGTATAACGATGACAACCTGTGTGAGCACACTGACACAAGAGAATGAGATCGTACCCCTCCTGCAGATACATCATCAGTCCCTTGACGCCCTTCTCAATGTCCACAATTTTGAGAGGTCCACCTTTGAAGTTGAGGTTCCCAAGACAGTAACCTGCTTGCCGGTATCTTGCGCCATATTTCTTCCTGAGCGCCGCCTCAGTCCATTCAGGTCGCCATGAGTGAGGTTTGAGGCGGGTATCGATTAACAATACCCGCTCATCTCTCATCAGATGCTCAACCTGGCCAGCGGCACCATAGGCACTGTAGCCATAATGATGGACTCGCATCATCGCACATCCCCCTACATATCATGAAACGAGTTGAAATTGCGAATCTCATCATCACTCACCATCCCGTGATTGAGCCTCTCCATGAACGGCAAAAACACTGGCAGAGTCTGACACCTCTCGCAAAGAGCGTTGTAGGATATGTCATTTTGACGGTAAACAATCTGCTTCTGTTCAAACCAGCCTTTGCAATGAGCACACCGCGTCGTGCTACGCATAGGAAACTGCCGCCACATCTGCCCATCTAATTCTTCATGCTGCCCAGACCGGAATGCTGACCCCTGTTTGTAGAAAAAGCTAACCTCTTGAGTAAGACATCGGTCTCGTAGGTCACGCGCCCAGTCAAGATCCATCGGGCGATACCCTTTACCGCTCTCTCCACCCACTATGACCCAGTGGATACCTTCAAGGTTGAGTGATGGGAGTGGTCCCAAGAGTGGCTCACAGGATAAGAAGCGTACTGCTACAGGGACTTCGCGTAGGGCATCAGCTCGTGGTGTGAGATCGTCGGTCTCGATGGAGACCCCCATCCAGACATTAGCAGGCCAGTTGAGTTGTGGACCCAACCGACGCAGGCGACCAACACGCTTTGTCAGGATCTGGAAGATATGCCAGTCAGCTCGTCGCATCACATCTAGGCAGGCGCGAATATACTCATCTGGCACCTGGCTATGGAACAGGTCAGACATACTATTGACGAAGAAACGTTGAGGCTTCTTAATGTGGAGAGGATCTTCTAACCTCTGAGGGAGTAGTTGAATCTCAGAGAAGGGTTTATGGTACTGCACAGGCATGGCATGACCAGCGTTATAAGCAGCATGTCGCATATCATGAAGCGCAAAAGCATAGCAATTTTGACATCCAGAGGTAACGCGCGTACATCCGGTGACAGGGTTCCAGCTTTTGTCTGTCCATGCAATAGAGGTATTTCCGCTCACTTCGTGTTCTCCTTCTCTTGTACTATGAGGTTTTGTTTGGCTTTTTTCGTTGTTGCTCAACATCTCCGTTGATTTTCGTCAGATGGGAAGCCTTAAGATCAGGATCAGCAATGGGTGTGCCGAGAAGGTGAACCAGATACTTCGGCCAGCGATCCGCTATCTGGGCATCAGCAATGTGATAGGCATTCGCCCACGCAGATTTTGCCTTATCAACATCAGATGGAGATGATTCCACGGGGCTATCCACGATACGATGCTCCTCCTGCAATTCTGGAGCAAACTGAGTCCCATAGCCTAATGCTGCCAATGCTCGCCCTATACTTCCAGTTTCTGAGCTTTCCAGTCATACATGAATTGCCCTCTTTCTAGCTTTCTGCCTGGATGATCAGTTCACCTGGTTGAAACGTGCATTCAATAGCACCGTGTTCACCCCATGCATCATCAACAATCCGGCGCACATGCACACCCAAGCTCGTTACAGAGAGCACCTTACCGGTCCAGAGTGGGTCATTTCTCTGGGTGACAGTCGTACCTGGCTGAATCCACTGGTACTCTTCGAGTTCAAAACACGTCTCGCAGTAGCGCAGATGGTTGTATTCGTTGCGCCAGACGTGCCCATTGGCTCGGCACTGTGCATCTCGTTTCATTTGCGCAGCTTCCATCTTGGTCCGACGTATACTCTCTTTCGTTGTTCTAGGCATAATTGGACTCATGACTTCCTTGAACCAGCAGAACATGAGACAAAAGTAAGTTCATACGATTTCATCGTCTCTTCATCCAGGTACGTAGGCACAGCTATATACGTGTGGTATCCTGTCTGATACCTCTCAGATGGCATAAACACAGCATCGGGTATCCTCGCCCATGCTGCACTCATGGGGCGGCACGCTGACCCGTAGACGAGGTAAGATGCCATTTCCAGACCAAGTAACTCACCATACTGGACAAGAAGTGCAAGCATTGCTGGGGAGTGGACTTGACGTTGTTCTACTGCTTCTTGAAACTGGTGAGGAGAGACAAACTGAGCATCTTCTCCGTACCTTGCTTGCATTCGCGTCTTCAAGTCATTCAGATCCTCGAAACCGCCATCACTTCGCTCAAGAGGAGCACTGTTCTCTGGTGTGAGAATGAGGGCACGTAAGTATCCCTCTGCGTTTCTGGTTGCAGTGAAAATCGTCTTCATCATCTTTCCCCTTCTTCTCGGTTTTGTAGGTAGGCGTGAGTGACTTGAGCAGGAGTAAGGAGGACCTCAACCTCTTCATCATAGTTACGCTGCATCCTTACGCCGGAGCGGAAGACAACAAAATGCTGTCGCGTCCCTTCTGGTCTCATTTTGTATCCAACACTCCCATCAGACAGGCGGACGATGCTATAATTTTCTACGTGGATGAGGAAACTCATTGTCTTCTCCATCATTTCATTCCTTTCTCTTCATTCGTACTATGAATACATTTTCTGACAACATCCGCCGCACATTTCGTGCTCATGTCCTGCTTTCACAAGGTGTCCACACTCATGGGAGTAGGCTGGCTCAATACGAGGATCGCCAACCATCTCATAGACATTGCGAATGGTTGCCAACTTTTGCATATTGCGCTCTTCTGCAACAGCAGCAATCTCATCAGGGGTCATAACCAATTCTTGATACGCTGGAAGGTTTGCACTAAGAACTGCTGCGACATGATAACAATGCCCAGTATAGGAATGACCAGCACATTCTTTTCCATGAGGCTTTTTGCTGCGGCAAGAGGTCTTCCCATTGGGAGCGATAACTACGAAATACACTTCTTCTTGGTCATTGGTCACTTTGGCGCAGATCATACCCGATGGCTTGATCATGCCGCTGATCTCAAGTTTACGATTCTTTTTATGCCCATCCTTGACTAGTGTGCTGACCATTGGTACACTTCCTTTGCTACTCGCTTCCCTTTCCTGTGTCTTGACGGTCCAGGCGGTGAAGCGTTTTTCTTTCTCTCTACTCTTTAATTATAATATGACTTAGGTCATAAGTCAAGCTTTTTCATAGGTATTTTGTGGGGTTGACAAAATTACCTAAGTCATATTAAACTTTGGAGAAAGGGAAGGAGCGCATTGAGTCTATGCCACCAGCTACGTTTACTGCAAAAGAGATCGATCTCTTATCTGAATTACAGCACAAAGAGTGGGGATCAGCGAAAGAAGTTCGACTCATTCTCAGGAAAGTCAATAATCGAGAGATTAATGAGAAATCACTGGGAGATCTCCATAAGAGAAACAAATTAAGGCGAGAGCCATTCGACGAGAGGACATACCGGTACTATCTCCCTGACGCATGGAACCTGCGCATTAACGAAGATCCTCGACGGGGCAATCGCACCAACCACCACCCAAAGAGCAGAAAGTAACTGTTCTTTTCTCCTCCTCCCTTTTACCTTCTTGTTTCATTCACACCATGAATGTTATACTGGTGCCATTCAATCTACAGGGAAAGAGTGACGTGGAGATGGACTTATGGGAAAACATGCTGTATGGCGGGATCATCCTCTGTATCATCGGTACTTTCGCTATCCTCCACCTCCATCCAGATCCCTGCGAGGAGCGCAATACCATTCACAACCAACCCTTCCTCACTTGGCGTCGTTGCCTTTTCTGCGGACGCTACGAGCACACAGAAGCACTGTACTGCGAACGTCACCCGCTCCCATCATCCTTGCTCCCCATCAGTCAAGAGCAGAGGACACGCGTGATGATTTTTCTGCTCAACACCTGTGTTCGTGAGTGGTTCCCTGACCCTGAGTCTGCTGATGAGATTGGGAAGTACTTCTTGTGGCTGGAGGAGAAAACAGAACGTGAGTGGGACGACGCGAGCTCGGTCATCGTAGCCTATGCCTCTGGGATACGAAATGAAGATGCACTAGAGCCATTCAAGATATTCATTGCTGCGTATGAGGACACTATTGAACAGGAAATAGAGATGAAGCCTGCTCTCATGCTTTATCAGGCACAACAGACGTTTCCCTATAGCAATGGCGAAATGGAAGACATCTCGCTTGAGGACTAGTCTTGCTCATTCCCGCTCCATCCAAGATCGCTCACGTATGGAAGGAATATGACCACGATAGGCAAGAACCGCCTCTTCAGCATTGCCGAGCGAGAAATAGCGATCAGGATCGTGGCGAAGCATTTCCAGAATAGGGCGTTGCTGCGAGACATTTGGCACTGGGGAGAGGTCAAGTAAGGAATACATCTCACAGGATGGAATGGCATGCACCACCAGTTCGGCATAGGCATGCAAGAGGGCGATGCGCTCTGGCGTGAAGAATCCTTCACGGATACTCGAAATAGTGAGTGCGCCTCCTATTCCACCACCCTGGATACGCAGAGGCGTTACAAAGACACTCATCAAAGGACCTTCAAGAAATAAGGATCTGAGACGCTTATTCACCTGATGTCCCTCGTAGAGCAGGTCACGCTCTCGCAGAACACATTGACCAGACATGGAGTTGCTGCCAATGAAAATTAACTCCGTCTGCCGTTCCAGGCATTCTACCGTACCAAGAGAGCTGGCATGATAGAGCGTACGAACGCGTCCATCTTCCCCTGGGGGAGAACACCTCAAAAAAGAGATTAAACACCCTTCAGCGAGTGGGTCCAGGATGTGTCTCATTTGTGTTTGTGCCAGGAAAGAGACCGTTTCAAATCGGAGGGCAGGCTCCTGATTGGTGCATGCCTCAACAATGTCCTGATAGTATGCAGAGGGGATATGGTCGTGGGTCAGGGACCGCTGGATCTGCTCTGCGATAATCGCGTAGCGTGGTGTCATCTGGCGCAGCCCCTCGATAAACGTGAGGAGTCTCGTTCGAGGCAACACTCGTCCCAGCTCAAGAGCATGGTCAGGATGAGGAACACTCTCTCCTCGTATCCATCGCTGGAGCGTGTTTCTCTGAATCCCAAGTTCTCTTAGCAGGGAACTTCGTTCCTCTGTTTCGAGATTTCTGAGGGCATCATTCCATTTCCTCTCTTCCGAGCGGCGATTGTTGGGCAAGTGAGTCCGCTCTTTCTGCCACAGGTACCGTGGCTATGGGCATCTCGTCACAATGAATGTAACATTTCCTTGCAAAATGTTACATTCCGTGGTATTATCCCGTGGTACATATATATTACGAATGATTGCGTTCGTGAGACGAGTGGAAAAACGAGAAAACAGCATGCTGTCATCTCGTTTTTATGTGTACCACGCCTTCTCGCCCTTAAATCTATCAGGGACCAAAGGGTGAGAGAGGAATCGAAAATTCACACAATGAATAGTTTGGGTACAGAAGCAGTGTACTAAAAAAGATGGCGAACGTCAATGATCTCTTGTTGTCCGTTCTACTACACAAGATGACAGAGAGTCTATGAGTCCATACACGGGTTCCGACCCCCAGGAGAGCAAAAATGGAAACGATCTACGGCATAAACGTGCAAAGGATCATGCGTGATAACCGATTGTCATACGTGCAAAGGAATTTTATCATCTTTCTCTTATATCTTTGCAATGAGGGAGATTGGCGTGGGAGAGAACGACCGATGACCTGTGAGTTCTTGAATGAGCAAACAGGCATTTCCATAGGAGAGATCAGTGATGATATCAAGATATTAAGAGAAATGGGCTACATTCGCGCTACCCTCAAAAAGCAACTCATCAACGGACGTCCGCGAGGACATGAAATGTGGCATATTGCTCTCAATGAGGATGGGCAACCTGCGCCTCTTCAATCCTACGGAAACGTGATTCACTTCCCTCCACAGCAACCAGGACAAGCTATCCAGTTGGAGATCAATGGTATTCCCATCCATATCTCCATTCCCACATCCACAGCGCAAGAGGCATGAGAGACAGACTTCTCCCCTGCCTCCTTTTTCCGATAGGGATCGTTCACGGTATGGACGATCCCTATCTTTTTCTCAATGCTCGTGCTATACTTCCCGCATTATCATTTTCGCGTAGGAGTGTTTATACAAGAAGTGTAGTGAGTTGAAGTGGAGTTGTTTTATGGCAACCATTGTAGGACCCAATCAAGATAATGCGCGTTGGAAAATCCTCGTTATTGAACCCTATCATGACCTGCGTGTCTTCTGGACGTGTGCCCTTGAAGCGTTTGGGTATACGGTCCAGTCCTTCCCTACGGTACCAGCCCATCCTGGGCAAACCTTCCCTCTTGATGAGTTCAACCTCATCTTAATTGAGCCAGGCATCCTCTCACGAGGGTTGTTGCAACGCTTGGTCCACCGCCCCATCATTGTCCTCACAGAACATGAATCGGTGTTTCGTATCTGTAAAGAACTGTGCATCCCCTGTCATGATAAACACATGAAGCGTGCTGTCCATCTGCTGCCTGATATCTGGAAGATGTTCGCAGAGCAAGATGAGGAGAACCGCATTCCTTCACAGTTCTTGGCGATGAAAAAGCCACCAGAGCAGGCGATACAGGAAGATGTCCCACACCTGCTTCCCTCTTCCTCTCCGCTTGCACGACGCAGCAAACACTTTCTGACGATCCAATAGGGAAACCATCATGATCACGGGATGATGGAAGGGGGAAGAGAAACAATGACGTCTATCAAACACCCAGTACTGAGAGCAGTCAAATTAGTGCCATTCGATCCTTTAGAAATCTTGCGCGAGGATTATCCTGAGTGGCTGGCCTCGGCCCCTCATCGATCCACGCTGCAGGACCTCATCGCCGACCTGCAAACCGTCCAAATGCCAGCTATTGTGCCTGCTGCTCTCCAGATGTTTGATCTCCACAAACTAGAGCAGATGCTGGTACAGTCGTCACAACCAGGCAGGAAACGCCTTTTATCTGGATGGAGACGTGCGTCTGTGCAATAGCCTATCGAACCAATTGAGGAAGCGAAGCAGCAACTCCATGAGACGAAAATGCCGCCCTGGTATCAGAAGTGCTTCATGGTCTACCTGTTCCGCTTTCTCTTGTTCCGCATAGAGCGCTACTGCTCGCTGGATAGCAATATCGCTGGCAACAGGTTCTTCAGGAAGTGGGTAAAAGGCCACGATAGAGCGATCACCTTCTTGCCGTGTTTTGAGGGAAAGCCTGGGAGGGATCAGCAAACGTGGTTCAGTGCTTTTTCTGGGTTCATCCTCAAAGTGATAGCAGGTTGACATAGCAATCCTCTTTCCACATATCGCATCAATAGTATTCATAGTGTGAGTCAATTTGGCAATGGAGGCATTGTACCTATGGGATGTGAACATGTCAATGGATGTATGAATATTCACTACATGAATGAAGAGAGCCATATAAGGAGTAGGCTTATATGGCTCTCTTCGGGATGGACCGTAGAGGATGAGGGATAGGTATTATTCAGTGATAATCCGTTTAATACACAGCCATCCTAGCATCCAAGATAGCGTATGTCAATACACCTATTCTTGTGTAAAGGACCATTGTACTGCTCTTTACCTTCTTGTATAATTCACAACGCGAATATCTCTCTAGACAACTATGCTATGATAATGCTCACTAATCTTAATTTGATAGAAGGAGACTATTCCATTTTATGAGCCATCTCAGTCAGGTTGTGGCAGTAGAGAAGGACACAAAGGAAAAAGCATCACAGAGACTCTCTCAAGCAAGAGGCGTCTTCGGCAATCGTGGTCTCTTCACCGGTCTGGCTCGTGCCTATACACCCAAAGATGAAGAAGGTGAGCAACTCCCACCTGAGTCCACACGAGTCCAGTACACTGTTAAGCAGGTGCTCAAAGATGCACAGGAAAGCCTGGTAGCACTTTTTGATGTAACAGCTACCAAAGATTATACCAACTGCGTAGCAAAAGCCAACATTGAGGTTGATGGCAATGTCCTGCTCAAGGATGTGCCTGCCACGTATATCCTGTTCTTGGAGAAACAACTTGCGGAACTGCTCAACTTCGTAAAGACCATTCCAACCCTGGATATGGCAGAGGAATGGCGCTACGACACCACGCAGGACGCATGGGCTACTCCACCTGTTGAAACGATCAGGTCCAAGAAGGTGATGCGTAACCATGTAATGGCAGAGGCAACGCCGCATCACCCTGCTCAAGTCCAGGTGTACGCTGAAGATATCCCTGCTGGTCGCTGGAGGACCGTGAAGTACTCCGGTGCCATGCAAGTCACTGACCACAACGCTATGATTGGGCGTATTGAGCGACTCCAAAAGGCAGTGAAGCATGCCCGTGAGGACGCCAACCGTCAGGAAGTCCTTCAACAGCATGTGGGTGAGACACTCTTGCACTATATCTTCGGGTAGCAACGATGGCGCATGCATACTATCACGCAAAAAGTAGTGCCAGACAGTTTGGAGGGACATATGAAGACTATATGCCCCTCCATCAGTTCATGGACCACACAAAAGGACATATCGGTGATAACAGACATCGCCTCTTGCTTCACAACACGTGGGGCATTTTCCTGGTGGAACGGATCTTTGGCGCACTCTGGACACGCCCCTCTGACGGCAAGCAGATTCCCACACGAACCATTCTAGAGCAGCATGTCCTGGAAGACTTACGATGCATCCCAACATTAGAGCAGTGCTTTGCGCACGTCCCAGTGGAACCGTGGCAATTTCGCAAGGCACGATCACTCTCAAAAGAGGAGGAGAACGATGACCACAATGCAGACCCCATTGACCCGACAACAACTGACGCAACTAACCCAGGAGTACCAAACACTGGAGGAGTGGACGACCATCCGTGATTTTGCAAGCCAGGTCTACGGACCTGAGAGAGCTGCTAAGGTTGAAGTTGAGACCTATGGCGAGTACAACGATGAGGGCGGGACAAACTACAGTGTCAGCGCCGTAACTGCTTACGATGCTAATGGAGAGGGAATAGAATTTGATCTGACACTACCGTTCTGGACTCAATCCTATTTTGCAGAGACCTTTCAAGGGAAAACGGATGTTGAAGAGGCACTGGAGGCAGCACTTGATGCACTGAAAGAGTATTATCCTTACAAACCAGAGGGAAAGGCGCTTCTGGAACAGCAGAGATGGGTCCAATGGGAGGATCTACCCGTAGATGAGCATAACGGTGGTGACAAGACCTATGATCTCACCATGCAGCCCTCTATCAGTTTCCCTGTGGTCTTTGCTGGGGTTGCTAGTTGACAGGACTCCCTGTCCCATGTATCATGGCGACGAAGCACAGATTGAGTAGTAACTTGAGTCTTAATCATAATTTCAGATTCTTGCTTCAGACTCAGTATGCTTCGTTGCCAAACATGCGGAGAGCAGGCATTTTTCGCTACTGGTCGCGGGTTCGATCCCCGCTCGCGCATTTCGCTGCGCGATAACTCAGTGGCTAGAGTGGGTAGCTGTAACCGAGATGCATCCAAACCCGCGTGAATGGATGAGAACGAAACTCTTTTGCTAAGAGAAAAGACAAGCCAGGATAGGGCATTTCCTGGCTTGTCGCCTTATTGAGTGACTATTTCAAGGGTGAGTATCCAAGTGGACAAAGGAAACTGTCTGTAAAACAGCGGGCATCATGCCTTCAGAGGTTCGAATCCTCTCTCACCCACCCTCTCTCTAGAATTCGCCTTTAATGAAGGAATTCATAAGCAAAGGAGTGACGGTATCTAGTCCTACACAATCCATCGCCCTGCGGTCGTCTGGCGCATTGTTCGTCACATGAGTGGCGGTCATCTGCACATTGATGATCTTGGCATTTGGGTTGACCTGAGCACGATACATTTCCAGTAATTGTGCAGGGTGTCCACCGCGCCCGGACCACGTTTCACTATCTGTCAGGATCACAAAGGCGTCCACAGGCATTTTGTCGTACAACGCATACCTCATCGGCAGTGACAAATCAGTCCCACCTCCGCCAATTCCCTTAAGCGTTCTCACTACATCATCCAACCTCTGTGAAGGAGAGATGGTCAACTTCTGCACACCCGTATCTATGCCAATGAGATGGTAGTTCGGCTCAGTTCTCGCCATCACCAACGCCATAGCGCCAGCAGCCGTATGCACATCCATACCAGGGATGCCATTGACCTGCCCATAGTGCATCGATCCACTGGTGTCCACTGCCAGCAAGATGTGCTTTCCAGTGGGTTCTACTGCTTCAAATGACAGATAGAAGGCATCATTGAGTGCATCGATAATTTCACGTACTGGCTCCCAGGTATGATTCCCTCGCACGCCTTTCCCGCTGGCATACGTGGTCAATGCCGCAAGGATCTTAATTGGGTGAAGCTTCGCATTGTGAATCCTTTCGCGGTCCCGAAGACGCGACGTAATCACTTTTGTCATCTCACCCATTGGCTTGATCACACCCTCCCTGGTCATCGTTGCCAGATTGCGCGTCATTGCCTCAAGCGGCATATCCTCTAGCAATGCCTCCCAGACCCGTATAGAATGCAAATGCTGAGTAGGAACTGCTTCGCGTGGTAGTTTGTAGGTCTTGATCAGAGAAGCCACTTCACGATCATCCTGAGCACGTTTGGCTCGCTCGTATGCCCAGATGATCTTGAGCGCATCATCAGGATGCGGCTCATCACCAACAGACTCCCACCCGCCTTTGACAATCCAGTGATAGAGGGTGTTATACGTTGAAGTCTCTGCCTTTGGATGTGCCAGGCGGAGCAGATCGCGCTGACTGTAGCCATCCCTCTGCTGATACTTGAGCACCTGATACGCCAGATTGTGTTCTTTCCTATCATTGAACCAGGAGGCAACGGCACGACGATAGGCACGTCCCCAGCCTCTAAACTGTTTGGCATAGGCGACGAAGTGCAGGAGGTGCGTGCCGGTCCTGGCTACTTGTGGCAACACAGAGAGCGCATACTGGCGAATCTTCTCATCATCGGCAGCAGCACACCTTGCCAGCGCAAACAGAGCAGGGTCGTTGGAAGCAGCTCGTCCAGCCTTTGACACTTCTACGATGGAGGTCACTATATCACGCCCATTGCCCTCTTTAAGCATACGCTCCACGGTCTCTAAATTTTGTTTGGTCAATTCACGCTGCCCGACATAGAGTGTGTTGCTATTGCTCCCCAATATTAAGAACCTTAAGAGGCGCGTAGGATCATCAACAGACCAACTAAACCCACCAGCGTTATTGAGAACTTGACTTGACCCAGGAATAGGCTCGGTTTGTGGCGTCTGCTGTGAAAAACGTCCAAAGTTGAGATAGTTCTTCATCGTCCCCCTTCCTCCACTCATAAAATGACACGGGCGAGAAAACGCTCATAGGTACCAAAAGCAGCGATAACCTACGAACTGCGGCCCGTGTCGATAAGTCCTGTACTGAGCAAGTGAACTGGGGCGGGAATGTCAGCGATCCCAAAAGAAGCTAATAACCCGCCCATCTCGGCTCAGTACCATGATTGCGTGTCCTGGATAAAAAGCGATACTGGGTATCTTAAAGTCAATCGCTTTCGACCACTCAGCCACAACAACCTTACGGTCATTGGTGGGATTCGAACCCACGGACATTTGATAATAACCCAAAATCCGCGACCCAGGACAATTGATAAGTCCATGTGTCAGGCAAAAGGCGATAGAGGAAAGCCTGAGAGAACCCAGGTGCCCTACCACTAGGCAAAGTCCCCAGCGGAGACTGAAAGAATCGAACTTTCGAGAACCTCCACCAAACGGCCCGACACCATAAGTGCGTGAGATAGACAAAAGGCGACATCGGGGTAGGCGCTTATGCCACAAGCTCGACAGGTTTCCCTGCGTCGGGATTCGAACCCGCACTCCCTCTTCCAAAAGAGAACCAATGCCAAACGGCCCATCTCGCTGTTTAGTATACTCGCTGTTTGCGATTTGTCAAGAAGTTCCAACGAACACGCCTCATCCTCTGCCACATGGTCCAGCCAGATCCGATCAGCACGACCAGGGTTGTCAGCGCGTAGCAACCACTAGCAACTTCAAATGCAATCAAGTTCAATTCAATCCCTTTCAACGTATCCCTTGTCCTAGCTAAGTAATACACAAAAGGGACCATCATCTCAAAATTAGGAATATTTGGTGATGGAAAACTGTAGTTTCCCCGCCTCGATGCTGAGTGATAGATTTCGCATTTCATGCTGCCAAATGATCTTCACGATATAGCCCTTACTCTCAATATAAGCAATACGTTTGGCATCATGTTCACGAATAGATTCGGCTGATCTGATACCCTGACCTCTTGACTTCCTGATGCCTTGGGTGTGACCACATTGCAAACAGGCATGCCACCAGCAGCCATAAATCTCCACAACTTGGTTACTTTTGATAAGGTAGAAGTCTACGAGGCAAGACCTAATACGAAATTGCTTTTTGTAGTCAATGTTTTCTTGCCATCCTAATGCATTTAGTTTCTTTTCGAACGCGATCTCCGGTTTTGTGTCCTTGAGAACACGCTTTTTGCTATTTAGTGCTGCCTCAATCGATGGCATGAGCATATCTGTTCTTTCTTCCTTAGTGAACTGCTCCCAATAGGTTGATTTTGCTTTTGAGTGCCTCTTTTTTGCCTCATCAGTGTGTTTCTTCCCCAGAGCTGCGGTAGAACTCTTCTGCCTCCTTATTTCAGACTGCTTCTTTCCCTTCTTTGCTGCCGATATTTTTCTTCGCGTCTCTTCAGAGACTGGCGTATCTTTTTTGGATTCAAACCTTTTCTGAATGTGTTCGGGTGACTGCTTCCGTCCTTTCATCGCACCAATCTTACCGTACATTGGGTTGCCTTCGCCTTTGACTCTCTGCGACATTTTTGCCTTGTTCTCTGGTGACATGTTCCATTCATGAACCTCCCAATCAATATCTTGCAAGAAAAGCGGATTCATGCCCTGCTCTTCCCTAATTGAATTCAATGTAGCAAGAACATAGGAAGCGGGTTTTATGCGAATAGATTTGTTTTGTTCATAATAGCAAACTGTGGATACTGGTAGGGAGGTTCGTTTTGCAAACTCCTTTTGCGTAAGCCCTAATTGCATCCTCGCTTCACGCAAAGTTAATTTGACAGGTTCTTTGTGGTCAGTTTGATGTTCCAAAAAGGGATCATCGAAGGGTAACGATTGTTGTCTATAGTTCTGCGGTGATAAACTATCCATCGTGTATAGCCTCCTCCATAGGTTATGCACACGTCTTAGAGGTGTTACAGCACCTCTAAGACGCAAAAATTTTCATATGTCTATTATACCATGAACAAGCTTCTAGAACAAGTTTATTGGCCGTTTACACCTTTTCTTGCCCATTTTTGCCAGCGGGCTTCTTTGCGTCTTATCAGCAACCAGATTGACATGATCAAGGCGTAAAATTCTACGAAGGTGAGTATATAAAACAGGCACCACGCGATAGGGGACAGTACAAGAAACTCATATCCATACTCCGTTCTCTTTTCCCAAAACTGGACAAGAAACATGACAAACACGATGATCACGCCACTCAAGAAGGCACTAAAATCTCCGCTGAAGAAGCTAAAGAGGTATAATGCCAACAAAAAGGACGGTTCAAAGCCTATTTGCACGTCCTGGAATACTGCGAGCGGAAGTATGAGCCAACTGAGCACCTTATTGTGATGAGGTTGCAGCGAAAAGAAGAGATCCCTGTGTTTCCAGAAAGTCTGCAACCTCCCGCGTTTCCACCGTAGCCGTTGTTTCATGAGTCCGTTGAGAGTGTTAGCGCCCTCGGTGTAGATCAAAGCGTCTGGGCAATAGGTTATCTTCATTCCCGCCTTTTGAATACGTGTACTCAGTTCAATGTCTTCCGTGATGTTTTTACAATCATACCCACCCAATTGCTCAAATACTTTTTTTCTGAACGCTCCTGCTGCCCCTCCAACAATATAGATGCTATTAAGCAAACTGTCTGCTCGCTTAAATCCGAAACCTAAGATGTACTCTAAATATTGCAAGGTTCCAATTAACCCCTTTGTATTCGCAATACGAACGTTGCCAACCGCTGCCTGTGTTCGAGGGTCTCTAAACGTCTCTACAAAGTGCTCTACTGCCCTTTCATGCACAATACAGTCAGCATCGATACTGATGAGGATATCGCCGCGAGCAATTGAGATAGCCGTATTGAGCGCTGCCCCCTTACCAGCATTCGTCTGATATCGATAGACAATCTCTATCCGCTCTGAGCGAGGGATGCCCGCCATTTCTCTCTCATAGTCTGCCAGAAACTTGTGCATTTTGAAGTCAGAGTCATCCGTACTACCATCATTGACCACCACCAATTCAAGGTGTTTGTAGGTTGAGGCAAGGAGCGTCTTGATCGTGGCAGTAAGTCCAACAGATTCATTCCAGGCAGGGATCATCACGCTGACCAGCGGCTGATAATCATGCACGAAGTGATCAAGTAACGCTTTTTCTCGCTTCGCTATGACGCTATACCAGGGACTCAAGAACATATACACGGTGTAGCGAGTCAGCAGCACTGAGGCAAAACACACAATAATCACACGGAGAATGCTTAGAAGTGGGCTATCGAATGGATGTGGCTTCAGTAGGACCGATGATGCCATGATAGCCATTGTGATGAGATAGAGCAGGAAATAGACAAGCGGTTTTAACAGTCGGTGCATCTTCAAGAAACTCTTTCTTCAATGATCTCAAATACATATTGGTATCCTGAGTGAGCGCAGGGTGATCGGCAATAGAATACGACACACTTTTTCTCTGCTCTTGCTCATACATCTTCACGGCTTTGACGCTCATCGTATCCCTGAGATGAATTGCCTTCTGGCGTACCTTTTCTCGTGCAGGCGGGAGTGCTGTCCATGATGCTACATTTGCCCACAGGATCGCCAACACGACCCATGTGACAACTCTGTAAATGGGTTGTGACGCTAAAAGCCAATACGCCATATACGCCATCTCAAGCGCAATGACGAGGTACAATGCCTCCGTTACCCAGAGCCAGATGCTCACTTTGGAACGAACAGGTGGGAGTGGAAGCACTGTCACTGGCATAGGGATAGTTTCATAGGAGAGAGGCTCGTTATAAACGGGTTGTCGCATAGGCAGTGTCAGGTAGGGTGATATGCAGGTTGTTTTTGTTTGCGAATAATTCAATGGATTAGTCCTCTTCTTCCACGTAGTCTTGTTGAGATATACCACTCATACAACGAATGAATTGACCTATCAGAAACACTCTACTGTTCACAGCATGAATTCTCTCTTGCATTTTCCCTGATGGTGCCGTACTATGCCACTTGAATCAGGTGAGATTGAAGGTATTTTGAACTATGCACTATTACATAGACACGGAATTCATCGATGACGGGAAGACGATAGATTTGATCTCCATAGGGATTGTGTCTGGCGACGGCAGAGAATATTACGCTCAATCGACCGAGTTCACCATTGATAAGGCGTCACCGTGGGTACGAGAACACGTGCTCATGCATTTGAAATTATGCCCATCCATCAGCACGCCTTCAGTGTACTCTTTGGGAACAGTCTACGGAGCGCAATCACGTCATAAGCAGGGTCAATGTGTTGATCAGTGGCGTGAACGTATCCACAACTGCCCGTGGCGAACACGGGAACAAATAGCTCATGAGGTGAAGTCGTTCATTGGCGATGATATCCCTGAGTTCCACGCCTGGTGCGCAGGCTATGACTGGGTTGTCCTCTGCCAGCTTTTCGGCACCATGATGGATCTCCCATCTGGTTGGCCGCACTACATCCGTGATCTGCAGTACGTACTAGACGAGCGAGGCATCACCGATGAGATGCTCCCACCACAGGAAGAACAATCTCACAACGCCCTAGCTGATGCCCGATACATTCAAAAGATCTGGCAGGTACTCGATGGAAAGAGATGAGGGAGGAACTGGTGATACTCTACAATCTACAGAAAACGTGTGAAGCAAGTCCCGCTCAATGGCGTGCTGTCAATGAACTGGGTGAGCAAGTCTATATCCGGTTTCGCTTTGACACACTGACTGTTCACTGCCCATTTGACCCTGAGTGCGAGGATTATCCTGCATTTATGGCGACACAAATCCTCAAGATTGAGCATGTCAGAGGAGAAGAGTATGCCGGGAGTATGGATGAGGATGAAATGCTTCAATTGACGGGCTACACGCTTGGAGAACGGGTTTTCGTGGAGGCTAACGTAGAAGAGGCTATGGAAGCCTTCAGGAAATCAGAACTTCGCTATAGAAATCTGTACACAAGATTAGCAGAGATGTAGGCAGGAGGAGGGAAAATGACAGCCAAGCGACGTACCGATGCTGAGATTGACTATCTCATGGAACTCATCAGAAACGCACCACCACTTCCACCGCGAGCGAAGGCATTACAACAACAAATGGCACAAGTCAATCGTGAGAAGCAGACTGATGCTCAACCACGCCTGTTCAAAGATGGCGATCAAGTGCGCAATATCAACCCACGGAGCCAGTACTACCAACTTATAGGCACCTTCAAACGCTACTTCTCGGCATGGACCTTTTGCCACGGACCTGGCTGCGATGTAGCCTACCCTGGTCACACTGGGCCATATGGATATTTCTACGTGGCGCAATCAGCGCGTGATCTGGAACAGATTCATGACACATAAGGAGTGGTTTCTGCTCTGGCTGGTCCTCTGGCTCATCCTTTCCATCTTTCTTTGCACAGTCAACCAATTCGATCTCTTTCAGATAACATGCGGAGGCACCATTGCAGGGTTGTGTCTTTTCGCTACCATCTACAATTATGGACAATGGCGCAGATCAGTCATGGACAAAAAGGATGAGGAAAAGGGTGGAGAGTGACGGAGAGGGACTCAGGCGGTGCAAATCGTGCGAAGACAAGGGACTCAACACCTGGCACCCACTTACCGACTTCCATCGAGACAAAAACGGAAAGGATGGACTCTCATTCTACTGCCGGTCTTGTTATGCTGAGCGAAAACGCAAGTATCGGCGTCCCACCAAACCTGCCATCGTGCTCACGCCAGAACAACAGGAGCAGCAGAGGATGGCAAAGAGAGAGAAAGCCAAACAGGTATCGAGAGACTACTACTATCAGCATAGAGAAGAGATCCGACAAAAGACCCGTGGGCGCAATGCAGCATACTACACCAACAACAAGGACCGGTTACGTGCCTACAAGCGGATGTACACCAACCGACGCTACCACAATGACCCGGTGTACCGAGAACGGTTACTGACCTGGCAGAAGAATGCCCAGCAAGAACGTCGTATTTTGACACGTCTGATTGCCTGGTGTTTGCGCGGGCCTCATCGTCTCCATTTGTTCCCGTGCCTGAATAAGGCTTTTGAGCATCTCTTTATCTATGGAAGAAAGAAGAAACAATGAGAAGATTCATGGTCAAGTACTGCCAGGAGGAATATGAGTGTGTGCTCTTCTCTGATGGGGAGGTGTACATCCATAACTCATCTATTGTCCCTCCCGAATTTCCCAATTTACAGGCATTTCAACAGTTTCTCGGTAAGAACGATACAGAAGCGTGTACGGTGTTCAGGTGGATTGATGGCACTTCTATCACCTGGACGGGTATCTTGCCGGCAGGGAGCGCTATGACCCTTGATGGGGACCAGGAGCGGCAAGAAGACAACGTTGTCACCGATGAGGAGGTAGACCAGGATGAGTGGTGAGGTCATCAAGTGGGCGGCACTCCTGCCAGATCAACGGGATGCGTTGGTGCATGAAAAAGTAATGGGACACAAGGAGAGGGCGATTTGCCGTAGCGAGCAGCGCTATGGGTATGACGACGGTGATTGGGAGTGTGGCGAATGTGGTGCAACTGGACAATGGAACAATGCAATGGTTGGTGATCACTATCAGCCAATTCCACATTATACACAAAGTCTGGATGCAGCATGGTTGGTGATGGAACATTTCGATGAACTTGTGCTCGTAGTACACGTCAAGCCACGATGGCACTGCACACTTCACAAAGACGAGGCTCCATCGGGAAATGCAACCATGAAGACACCACAGGAGGCTATTTGTGTGGCGGCGCTCAGGGCAGCGGGCATCACTGTAGATGAGAGCGAGAAAACAGATGGGTGAAGCACGTAATGACTACCCACGTCTCTGCTGGGGATGCTTAGGGATCATCGAAGCATGGGAGGAGGATTTTGCCTTGACTGATTTCGGTGGCACGTGTCCCGCATGCCATAGCTCACAAATTGGTGAGATGCCAGGACTCAGGAATATCCTGAATGGATACACAGAGCGGATGAATAGCGTTGTTGAGCAAGGCGAACTGACGATGGCTGTGATCGAGAAGGCGTTGGCGGGATCAGAAGAACAGCGAGAACGGATAATTGGTTGGTATAGCCTGAAGAATGTTGAGGCTATCAGAGCAGCAAAACAGTTTATCGGTGCTATGGAAAGACTTCAGACACTTGGTCCCATTGATTCCACCGCTTTGGAGGAAATACAAGCACAGTTACTCATGGTGGGTGAGCCACAAGAACCTCTCAAGAGCGAGAAGGGAGCGTTTTGAAGCAGCACATTACCCAGACTCAATTTGATGAGCTGACACCAGAGCAGCATGAGAGATGGTTGACCTGGACCTTCTCGAAGGACAAGGAAATCGACCAGGATCGGGTACGCCTGGAGACGATGATATCGTATATGGGGCAGCCTTCCTTTCGCTCTATCGGACATCTCATCTGGTTCCTCAATGATTATATGAGTCAACAAGATGGTTGGTGGGCAATCAACAAATCGAGTTATCCGAGCGTGTGGTCCATCCATAGCAAATATGATGTCGGATTTGGCGAAGAGGTAGGGAGTCCCGAACTCATCGATGTCCTCTGGGAGACCGTGAAAGCCGTGCTGAGCATGAATGATAGTGAACAAGAAGAAGGGAAAAGGTGAGCCATATATCTGTAGACATCTTGACCCGCATTGCCGAGGGATTCGAAGAACAGAACCAGATCAACAGAGAATGGATTGAGATGCAGAAGGCATGGCGAAAGGCGGATGTCAGTGCATACGAAGCCAGACAGTCACAAGATGCTGCGTATCTCAAAGTGATTGAGCACCGGCATCAACATGAATCTCTCCTTTTCGGGTTGGCACGAGCAAATCATGTCATTCTTCTTACTCGATGTCAGGGTCTTCTCGCACACTATCGAAAGATGTGCCCTCCATCTGAAGATGAGGCAGTAAGCCAAGCACTCAAGGACATTGAGAGCGCATTGAGCCAGTTCCAGTTGATGGATTTGTTGGAGAAAGCAAGTAAGTAGTTTACGCGAAATTTTAGTTCCGTGAATAGTAGTAAAAGCACCATCGAAAGGAAGATAGAGCCATGCATGGAAAGTGTATTATTTGTTGGGAAGAGAAGGGCGACTCTGAGATCGCAGATGGCATCCAGGTTGGCGAGAAAATGGTTTGTCGAGAATGCGACCTCATCATCACTGACCGAAGACTCGCTTATCAAATAGCCGAGAAGCATCTTGAAAAGTTGGTTCGCCTGATGCGCATTGAAATGGCGACACAGGGGGTTCAGATCTACTTACGCGAAGCCTACCATAATCAAGACTCTCCATTCATGAAGTTTAACATTGGTCAGGCATTTGGTCTTCTCGCAAAGGCGTTGAATGGAGAGGATCTTCAGGGACCTCATTATATGGAACCTGATGCATTGCCACCATTCGAGGATGAATAAGCACATACAATGAGAACAATCAAGTTTAGAGCCTGGAACAAAGCAGAGCAGAAGATGTACTACGATGTGGGGATCAACCCTTACGCTCAAGACTTCTTTATTTTTCACAAAGACGGAGCGATTCAGGATGTCTATGGTTCATCACCAGAACTGATGCAGTTTACAGGACTCAAGGATGAGAGAGGCAAGGACATCTACGAAGGCGATATTGTACGAATACATCATCCTCAAGACCTCACAGGTGATTTTACCAATGCAGTTGGAGATGTATTCTGGTGGGATGAAGAAGGTGGATGGTATCACGGGAATAATCATGGGAGACCCCCTAAGCGAATGTGGGACTATGTAGAAATCATTGGCAACATCTGGGAACATAAAGATATGTTCCTCAACGCTGAGAGAGATTCTGAGCCATGAGCATTGATGAGACAGGAGAACCATCATGACCCAACCCAAAGTCACCAAACGTCCCATATGGTTCCATGTCATTGCCGTTCTCATCTTGCTCATTGCCACTTTGATCAGTTCCCATATGGCGGCGCTGTACGTCTATATCCTCGTTATTCTAGGGATGAGCCTGATGGTTATAGCCTGGACTATAGCCGTAAAAGAGCGTAATGCCATCCAACGTTGGATGGAGGAGCACCACGATGACTGATATTTGGGTAACGGAACATGACCTGTGCGAGAACTGCGGTGCCTTGCTTGACGACTTATTTGGCATCTGTCCTCGTTGTGGCTATGATGGCTACGACTATGACGAGGACGAAGATGAGTATTACGATGACCTTGGCGATTATGACGAGCGTGCGTACCATCAAGGTGACTACGATGAAGAGGCAGAGTGGGAAGTTATCACGAGCAAACCACATGTGATAGATGTCTTGTGCGCTATGGCAGATGAGGCACTACGACAACGCGATGCAGGAGAAACAGAAGAAGGTGGCTTTGATTGCGAGTGAGCACGAATAGTGTTTTTAGCATGGCGGCAACGCCAAAAAAACGGCTTCGGCAAGTCAGACCTATCAATTATCGTCTTGCCTTCGGAAGAGGCAAATTTGCGCGACATACAGACCGCTGATGGCATGATGGAAGGAAGGGCATGGAGTGAGGCCAGGAAAATGCGAATGTGCCGGTTGCTTGTTGGTGTTTACATCGATCTCAGCATTTGATATGCATCGGGTAGGTGGATATGGAGAACCGATCTACAAGAGACTAGCGAGTGGCAAGCAAAACGAGATTATAGGCTACACCCAACCAACGAGGGGATGCGCTACCATTCCAGAGATGATCACCCGTGGTATGGTCCAGACGAGCAAGGGATGGTGGGCCACTGGGCAGTTCCATTATGAGCGAGAGGAGAAAGTGAGCACCTGATCTATGGTATACTCCCATTGAGGACCAACCACTTGCTGCCACGTAACCAGAATGGGAGGTGTGCCATGTGATAAACCTGGAGGAGAGACCTTACGCTAAGATAATGGCGGAACAACTGGTTTGATCTTCTCAAGCACCGTCTTGAACTGACCCACGGTCAACTTCTGCTCAGGAAAGAGCACAGCATATAACTCATCAAGCATGTCTGACTTCCATTGGTCCTCTGGTTGTGGCGCTTTGATCTCCTTCTCGCTGACAATGCCCTTGATTCCTCTGAACGCCTTCGCTGTAATATTCATAAGACAGGCATTCCACCACCATTCGCCATCCATCGGTGTCTCTGGTGATTGACGACTCGCCCACTCATAGATGGCGAGCCACTCTTCTAACGGATCTCTTCCCAATGCTTGTTTCTTCTTCCTTTGCGATTCACATATCCCGGCGTGACCACTTGCCCTTCATGGCGTCAATTTGCAAGGCAGTACTGGACGCACTCCTCTGTCCATATGGGTAAATGGACATTCGCTCTATCCAGATCCTGCCCGTTTTGAGGGCATGGATGGTAGACAAAAAGCGGGTGCCCTTCGTGAGATTCCCTGATAACTCCAGGAATTGCCCCAACTTGTTCCATCCCTCGATATCCACCAGCAAAATGGTCTCAGATGTGAAAGTAGCGATGATGCCCATTCGCTCAGGATATGCGCCATAGGAACGTTTGAAGACCTTTGCTGCTGTTTGGATGAAGGTGTGGATACTATCTCCCATTCCCTCTAGGTTTCTTCCTGCTCATCAACAACCCCGTCATGGATATTCAGATGGTAGACGCTATCACCACCCTCCCAGATGACGAGCGCATTGAGCGTCCCATTGAACTGCTTGAACAGTGGCAGGAGGATATCACTATAGAGATGACCTGAACCGTCCCCTGTCCAACCCTCAAAATCAGTGAGGACCAGGCTATCACCGTTTGCAGCACACCTGAGAGAGTGGGTCCAGCACACGCCAGCTTCCAGGTCTGAGACGCAAAATCAACGAGAAGCTTGCTCTCTTCGTCTTCCATGCACCAACGCTTGCCCACATTCTCATAGCCCTTCTCATCTCGGTCTGGCTGCATGTGGAGCCACTGCCTGAAGTCGAAAATGAGTGGTAATGTGAGGTTGATGGTACGGACCTTCCATTCGGTGATGTTATAGCTCATTCGCTTACCACCTCTATCACTCTCGAGAGAGCTACCTTTGCCTGAGCCATCTTGCCTACATATTCCTGGTAATAGTCATCACGATACTCGTCGAATTCATCAAAGCGATGATAGTCTGACTTGGCACTTCTCAGTTGCTCTTGAACATCCTCTAGCATCTTCTCCAGGTCATTGAGAAAGCGCCATCGTTCTTGGTTGAGATCACGCCCTTTCATCTTTTCTCCTGATCCTTCTCAGTCCATGTATCCAAGAATGTACCAGCTTGGTGTATACTTGGATGAGTCAATCCCTAACTCCTGAAGAAACGCCGCAATGTTTCGAGTATATTCTTCCGTGTTCGTAAGGGCGGAAGCCTCAATGACTGCAATATTCATATTCTTGCTACTGGCTTCCGCTGAAAATGCGGCGAGGATATCGACATCACTATACCCAACCGAAGACAATGAAATGTGGTGCTTCTTCTGGAGTTCCCGATGAAGCTCTTCAAATGCGTATTCTCCTCCCTCATCATCATCGTTGGCTTTCTCTGTGATTGCCTCGAACAACTCTTCTGTGTCCCTGTTATGGACAAATCCATTTTGCATACACTCCCATGAGAACCACTCCTTCACTCTTCGTTCTTCTTGACGACATTCTTTCTCATTGCGTCCCGCAGCGCGATAACCAACTTTCGATGCGCCTCATTTGGCGCAATATCAAGTAACTCATCCATCTTCTGCACGAATTGCTGCCGTGACGCTTCTGCCTGCCTGTTGAGCCTGACGAATGCTCGCCATAGGTACACAAGGAGACCTGTGCCAGCCATAGTGATGGCGGTAAGTAATGCAATGTAGACCCATACCCATGTGCTCATAGCAGACCTCTCAGTTCCGTCCGTCCAATCTCAATTGTCGTTCCCTCGCAGCGTACCTGCTTATCTGTGGATACAATCTGCTCACCACGTCCTTGATAATGCGAATCTCATCCATTGAGCCGGGGACTTCTAACCGCTCGCTTAAATGTCGGAGATAGAAGTTGACTGCTTTCATGATACATAGGGTCTCATCGCTGTCCATTTCCACCGTCACACGGTCCTCTGCCATCATCTCTCCTCTTCATCTGCTTTGTTGTTCTTGATGATACGATCTATATACACCTGCGTATCCTCATTTTTTGCCCGGACGTAGAGGGTGACGGTGTATACAGCAGATCCTTCATGAAAAGGTGCAGATCCCATCCCTTCCTCAATCTCTTCCACATTGTAGCCTTCATAGGCCACGTCTTCCACCAGGAAGTAGGCGGTATTGAAGGTGATAGGACTGGCTGGATTGAGTCTCCACTCACTTCCACCCTTTGCTCCAAGTGACATACGCAAGTAGACCGTTTCTCCGATGCGAGGAACAACTGGGCAGAGCATATGCCCAACGGGATACGTTTCACCGTGCTCATCACGCACATCAAGATGGATATCCATTCTTGTGTTTTCTCCTCTCAATCCCACCGATCCTCCTGCTTGCTCAGGATGCTCTCTACCCGATCCTCTGCCTGGTCCACCCGTTTGCCCATCTTCACGACTTTTCTCCACTGGTAGATGACCACCACCGCAACAATGATAGCAACGACGGCAAGGACCAGCAAAATCCCACCGATCAGGTTCATGGTAGATTATCCCTTCTTGGGAAGTAGGGTCCACAACCTGATGACAATGTACAGCGCCAGCCCAATGGTGACACCCGTTGTCAGGTTGCTAGGAACCGTGTTGGATAGCCACGTTGCCAGTTCAATCACCGCGATCCCGATACACGCAACGTGGAGATCAATGATCCTTCGATTGGACATCCTCATCATCTCACTTGATCCCCATGCCACTGGCAACCACAATCACATCTTTCACCTTCCGCAATGCGTCCCGAAGTTGGTCTACATCCTCTGGCGTCTCACAAACAAAACGCAGAAGTTGCACCCCATGCACAAATGACTCTGGAGGCTCGCTTTGCTTCTTGGTATCAACCATATATTCCACCCAGAAACCCTGATCCTTTGCTTCTTGCCACTCTGTGCTCATCCTCATTCCTCGCTGCTATCCGTCACGGATCGTAGCATCTCACCAGCATCATCTCCCAGTGCCACTCGCGCTTGCCTGAGTGCTGCCCTGAATGCTTCAAGTTGCGTGACGGTCGGAGCCTCCTCGCTTCCCTCCATCACCTTTGCCAGTGAGAGGTGGTAGAACGCTGCTGCTCCTGTGGCGATGACAGAGAGCGATGTGGATGAGATGAGTAATGGACGGTCAGACATGCGATTCCTCCTTTGGCGGACCTATACGTTCGATAGCAGCAAGATTCCCACGTTCAACCTCGCGGTGATGAATACTGAAGTCACCGTTGCGCATCTTTCCTCGAAAGCGTTTCCCGATAATGTACTGAGGCAGGAACGCATCGATCTCAGCAGGAACATGGTTGGTAGAGTAGACGGATGAAGAAATCCCTCTTGGCAAATCATCTGTCCCTAGTATCACCCAATGATCGACATCCACGTGATCAGAGAGCGATGGAACGCGCCCTGTGTGACAATCCAGGGCAGGGAGCATGAAAACATCAGGGTTCATCGGATGGTACCACATGAGGAGTGGTGCAGCTTCCTCTGCCTGCTGATTATCGAAGCAACACAGGGCGACCGCGTACCCAGGATAGCAACGTGCATAGAAGTCAAAGAGTGGTTGGTTGACTGCAATACGCTTATGAGCAGGAACGAGAGGAAGTGCATTTGGAATGAGTGAGGCATCGGTAGCGAGCACAACAGTGTAGATATCATACTCGAATACCTGCACGTGTCCCTTGCTCATACCCCCAAAGGAGTGGCTCCTCGTCTGAGGCATGAGGGACGTCACCATATCTCGCAGGATATGGCGACAACTTCTGGTATCGAGGAAGTTCTGCTGGGTCATTCCAACGGCAGGGAGGTGAAGCAACATAGCGTTGGGACCAGATGCAAGGTTTTGCGCCGTATTCTGATAGCCTAGCACGAAAACCCATCCATGCTGAGGGTGATATTTCTTTCCCAGGAACAGCGTCGTCCCTGTAAATTGTGCAGGTGCGGTAGAGACACACATGGGTTCATTCTCCCTTTTTACTATCTATTCGATCATACACCGTCACCCAATCATGAATCGCTTCCCACTGGATTGGGCGATGTGACGCCACCTCTTCCCAATCCTTCTCCAGTGCAGCAAAGAAGTTATCATCAGCATTGCACCCACCTTGACCCTCGCCAATGTAGATCAGTCTATCCCCTTTGTAGTGCTCAAGGCATTCTGTCGCCATTGATCCGCCATAAGGAGGCCAGCACAAGAACAAGGTGCGGTCGGGGTACCGAGCCAACACTTCAGGGGTTCCCTGATACACGACATTCCAAATCTTCGAGAGGATGTGAGGCTGTTTGCCAGCCAATAACTCATCACGAACTTCCCGCAATACTTGAGGATCTTGAATAGACACACAGGGAGGCGCATGGAAGCGATTGAACACCTTGTCAGGTGGCGCGATATCATACGGGGTCACGTGTATACCGAGTTGCTCAAGCTGCCAACTCCAGTACCCTGTTCCAGATCCCATCTCGACCACAGGACCATGAGCATGTTCTGCTACAAATTGGAGTGTGGCTGGATCAGGGATAGCCCAGGCGTACTGACGGACAAGGCGCTCACGCTGCTCATCGACACCCTCACGATTGAAGAAGAGACGTTTGGGTTCCCAGTGTCCCTGCCAATCCTTCTCACCAGACAGTTCTTTCACGCTCTCCCAATACGGGTTCTCCGTTGGCGATGTGAGCATGATCGGGTCGGTGCAGACTTGTGTGTATGTCGCGTAGTATCCATTGATCACACTTGAGATATATTCATTGTCCGGTACAGCCATATCATCCCTTCTCTCACTTTCCTTTGACGTGTGTCGTTCCCTGTGCCTTGAGCACCTTCAACTGGTTGAGTTGCTGATCCAATGCCAGTTTCTCCCTCTCCAATCGCTCTTTGTTCCCCTGATGGCTCTTGAGTCGTCCGTTCTTCGCCCCGTGCTGTGCAGCGCGTACCAACTTGCCGACAGTGCCACCTCCATGCATATGGACACTCTGTGAATAGTGAGCGCGAATGTTTGCCATTTCACTTTTGACCTGGCGCAGTTGCAGGCGTTTCTGCTCAATCTCCTGCTTGACGCGAGCGATTTCCAGATCGATTGGGACAAGTGGCATGGTTCCCTCCTTACTGACGATCAACGTTCATATGCCGATGATACCTGAAGTTGCATCACTTGTCAGCAAGGAGGCGTCTGTACATACTTTCCTATTTTTCCCTAGATTCTACGGAATCTCTTTGTCTGGTTCTGGTGGTTTTCCTCTCGTTTGATCTTCTTTGTATCGCTCAATATCCTCTCGATTAAAGCGCCATACGTCACCAACACGCCAACCAGAAATCTCATTGCGTTCAACCAAACGAATCACAGTTCGGGAAGTGACGCCCAAAATCTTTGCGGCTTCACTTGTGCTAATCGGGGTCTTTTCCATCAAGTACAGTCCTCCTTATAGGTCTTCATGGAAATTTTAACACAGTAAAGAGAGTACGTCAAATAAGTCTTGACAGACATAAGACAATTAGGTATACTGATACCGAAGAGACGCATCATTCTTATAGGTCTTCATCATCAACTTAGGAAGATGTGACTTTTTAGTAAGTCTCTAGAGGCTCCTTTTGTCTGAGTAGTATTTCGATTCTGTAGCGCCACTTTCTTATCTAACAGAACTAGCAAGAAAGGCAGCAGATTGCATGCTCACCACCATTGAATCCACTCCCACTTCCATTCCCGTTGAGGACCTTGTGCAACCTTCTCACTCTGCCGATGACATTGAAGATTACGGCGACTATGACTCAGAGATAGACCCACCACCTTGTTGCCGCCTCTTCGTTGGTCGAGATGCCTGGACGGTGCCAGGTCAGATAGCCAAAGATGGCTACTATGCTGGTCGGAAGGTCTTTCGTCAGTCATCAGACCATCTTTTTGAGTTGCCCATTCGCCTGGGAGGGTTGCCAGAATTGCCCACTGGAGACACCTTCGCTCATTACGCCCGTTGTTATCGCCCACAGGAACTGGATAGGGATGAGGCAAGGTTGTGGCAGTCATTTTTCATCATGGGATACTTCAGCAAGGTACTGGATATCGACAAGAAACGATAGACCGCATAGACGTTTATCGCTTGCACTAGGGTTGCCCTGTAATGTTATCATTCAGGATACGAACCATTTTAACCGGGAGGATGACGTGATGAGGATGTTACGAGACAAAGAAATAGGCTACTAGACTGTTTGTATTCTTGGCGGAACTTCAGTCTAGTAGCCTCAAACAACCACTCTTTGCAGAGATGGCCCAATATGTTTACCCGCACGCGCCTGCGCACTTTCCTCTATCCTATCTGATGGTAGAGGTGTTGTCAAGTAGTTCAAAGTATTCGTCGGCGGTGCATGTGGAGGCGATTAAGGTGATATTTGACTCTCTTTTAACCCAGAGATATCTTCACACGGTGAATGGACTTATAGATTCTCATCAAGATAGACCTGTGAACCAGAAACAGGGAGTAGTGGGACTTTTTGGTATCTCTCCAAGCAGATCAGGCAGAAACCTCTTGACAGGTGGAGTGAAACGTAGTAATGTGCAGCGAAACGTTGCAAGTCGCTGCAAACACATAGAAGCCTTGCAAAATATTACTGACTATGCTATGATAGGGAGAGATACCCAAGAGAAGGGACAGGGCCATGATAGAAATGAAAGAAAAGTACCTCACCCCAGATCAACTTGCAGAGGCTGCGCAAGTTTCATCCGACACCATCTTACGCCTGTTGAGGAGCAAAGAACTCAAAGGATTCAAGATTGGTGGACAGTGGCGCATTGCCGAGAGCGCCTGGGAGAAGTACATCAAAGAACAGCAGCAAGACACGGAAGAAGAAAAATAAAAGCCGCCAAAAGGCGGCAATTGAAAAACTTTGTAGCCTACCACGCTCAAGATGTTTCCAGCAGCCAAGAGCAGTGGTCTAGTTAAAGCTACCCTAGTTCATAGTATACCACATGTCTAACCGTAACACAAGACGTTAGCATGGTTGCTTACTATGGATTCGGGTGGCGCAATGAAAGGATAGCGCCAAATGACCTCATATCCTTTGAGCACTCAGGAGAGTGTCACACAAGCCATTATCACGGCATTACTCAAACTGCAGTCTCCTCAGACCGTTGAAGAGGAACTCTCCCTGACGGGACTGTATCCGACCATTCTCGATGGCATTGGCGAGTCCTGGTTCCAGTGCCACTTCACCGGATGCGATGAGAGAGCATTCTTTCCCGTTCCACCAGATAACGGTGGGATCTGCCACTCCAGTGAATGCGCCTATGCCATCGCCACGAGGATTGCCAACCTGCAGGGTGAACCAAACTTCTTCGACCAGCTCGCGCTCAAGTCCCTGTTGCATCAAGTGGCGAATATTGAGCGATATCCTCAGAAGAGGCATCCTGAGAAACCGGATACATGGATACCCTTTTGTCCATTCTGCTCTGTGCTCCAACAGGTGACACAACAAAAGCGTCAGGATGGCTACACCACCATCACCTACATGATGCCACATACACCAGAATGTATCGTGACGCGGGCTATGGCATTGGAGAACGGAGGCGCAAGATGACCTCCAAGACTTTAGGCACCATAGAGGGTGCGACTTACCAGGTATCCCCAGACCGGCGAGTGTATTATCGCTGGACACCCCGTGGTGGCTATTGCCGTGACCAGATGCTTGCAGCTCGTGCCATCTCCCGAACAGCGAAGCGCATCCGTATTGCTGTCTTCAACCTCACAACACAGCAGATGGAATATAAGTCTGTTGAACCAGGACGGATCTCACCCCGAACAGAATATGTGCCTGAGATCGATGATGCGGTGATTGAGCAGCAGGGAGGTGCAAGATGACCACCGAACTCTCACCTCAAGACACGCTGCTCCGACTGGGTGGTCGGTGTGACGAATCCACCAGACGCTACTACGACCACCTGCTCAGATGGTGCCCGAATTGCTGTCACGGACGGCAATGTAAGGTTGCCGAGATGCTAGCACGAGAGTCCTACCAGGCTTTTCTGGACTGGGACCAATTGGATACGCAGTTGATGGATGAACAGATGCGAGAAAATGAGGGTGTGAGATGAACGAGCAAGAAGTCACTACCTTCTGGAATGTCATGCCTGACTTTGCTGGTCTTTGGAAAGAGGATGCTGATAGCAATACAAGCATCAACATTGAAGGGATCTATGCCACCATCACCTCATACACAATCAAACGGAACGGGAAGACCTATCTTCACTATCTGGCGATGATCCAACTCGCATGGGGAAATGGATGGAACCTCCCATACGTGCTGCAGCACGATGTAACTTCCTACACCGAGGCAAGGCGATGGAGCGAGTCCTGGTTGCGTCACTTCTACAAAATGGTCCAACTTGAGAAGCAAGTGGAGTATTATCGCCAGATGGACAGGCACTTCGAGGAACTACGACAGATGGTCTCCAACATGCCAGGCATTGATACCACCTTCTCTATGAACATGCTCTGGGTAGAGAAGCGTAATGCCCTACTGATGAAGATCGATGAGCAGTTGCGAGGAAATGAGGGTGAGAAAAATGCGTAGTGTTTTCATCGTGCCAATTGCTATAGGAAATACGTATTGGTCTGGAAGAAGTGAGGATGGAAGATGAGTCGGCAACATAGTATCGTCAAGCACCCATCAAATTACTTTTATGTCTCGCTTGAGGATGATTATCTCTTTCTGTATGACATCCTGGCAAAGCAGCTCGATCCTCTCAAGGTTGAACAAGGACAACCAAAGAGTGCTTCAAGTGATTGCAAAGCCATGATTGCCGCTGTCCTAGAAGGATGGATGAATAGCAAACGTCCCAATGCGAAGAATGAGAGCGATCTCTATGTCCACTTCACCATTGACGAATGGATACAACAATTACGCTATCGCTACAAACGCTCTGTCGTTATCCAGTGTCTTCATGAAATGGAAGAAGAGGGAACCTCTACTGATCCCCAAACTGGTAAGACGATAAAGGGAACCATCAAGAAGCGTCTCTTTGTTCAGAATACCTTTAGCTATCTTCTCAACCTTCCCGTTGTCCAGTCACTGCTTGACGATCTCCCTGAGCAGTCACCCTATGATATGAGACCCCGACCTGCACTGGGCAGACCGAAAATAAACGGTCTAAAAATGGACGGTATTTCTGAGGAAGAAAGCAGTCTAAAAAAAGACGGTATTAAAATAAACGGTTTAAAAAAAGACAGTATTCCCGAAAAGCAGTCTAAAAAAAGACCGATTAATGCCAAAAGCAGTCTAAAAAAAGACGCTCCGTTCTATACACAGAACTCGGTAATTACACAGAACTCAAATAACACAAAAGAGAGTGATTCCCGCGCATCATCGCAACCCACCATTTCGCATCCGCCTACCGGCGATGCGACTCACTCACCTGTTGTTTCTCTGAGCAATGAGGACTTACTTGCAGAACTAGCACGACGAGGGATACTTCCTCAATCACCCTCATCCACATCGGGAGCAGAGTTATCCACTCGTAGCGTGAAGAATGTGGATAACCAAATAAGCAGAGATCTATCTACTGCCACGATAGTCGGTGAGGGTGATGCACGTACCCTTGGTGGGGATGTGCAATCGCTTCTGCTCGAAGGATATCGACAGGTTGGCAAGAATGGCATTACCTCACTCACCTTTGAGGATCTCGTTACTGCACAGAATGCCGCTCTTTCCACGCACAACAACGACCTGAGTGACATTCACGCTATGAACGATGGAGCAACTACGCCATCACCCGCTCTCCCAGAATCGCCTCTCAACACAAAAGAGGGACAGGACAATGAGACAGTTACACAAGGGAATGTGCAGGCAAGCGAGCAAGTTTCTTGTAGCCAGAGGGTGGCTATACACACAGAACTTCCAGATATGCCTCTACCAAATGAGAAAAACAAAAATAAGAAACCAAAGAATGTCGTGGACTTCCCTGCAGGACCTCCCCTCATGCCACCTCCAGATGCAAAGTGGGACGAGGAAACCGCAGTTCAAATCATGGAGTCCAAGAAGGGTCGGCACTATAGTGATACGACCCGTAGCCAGGAAAAGGGGGCGGCTAAGAAGGTGTTGAAGATGATCTATGATGATGGTCCGATCACGCGTGAGCAGTTTGAGGCGGCTACTGATGACATGATAGCGTGGCCCTTCTGGAAGGAGCATACGACTGTCAAGCCAATGATTAAAACCCTTCAGAAAGACGACAAAATTATTGCCATTCTGGATGACCTGAAGAAAAAACCAGTAAAGCGTCCAGGGAATGGATCATCTGCTGGGGTGGCTCAACAGAAAAATATCTATACCGAGATGTCTCTGGACAAAGATCTCATGGCGAAACGAATGGAACAGCGTCAAGCCATTATTGACGCAAGAAAACAAGCTCAAGCAGTAGCGAGATAAAGAAAGGGAAAACACCATGAACGACGAGGAAACCTTAGCACAGAGAAAAGCAGCAGAGCATCGCTGGTGGATGATGCAAAACATGAGACCGGCCTTTCAATGGCTTGGTGGTCACTGGACTTCTGAAGATCTACGAGGATCACGCTTCGAGAACTTTGATGCAACCAGGCAGCAGACAGCGTACAATGCTGCACGGATGTTTGTTGAGATGCCACTGGGAACATTCATCCTCTATGGTCCATACGGAACAGGGAAAACCCATTTGTTGGCCGCGATCTGTAATGCCCTGCTCGAAAGACATATTGCCTGCAGGTTCGCCACTGCTCCCAACCTGTTTGGTGCTATTGGCGGCTATGTCAACCACCGTGAGGATTACAGCACCCTGATCGCGCAAGCGATTGCAACTCCACTGCTGGTCATTGATGACGTAGACAAGGCGCGATGGTCAGAGTTCCGAGAGGAGATCTACTTTGACATTCTTGACGGACGAGCAAAACGGAAGTTGCCCACTGCTCTTTCGACGAACCGCCTTGAGGAGTTGGATACTTTTGTTGGCGGTGCCTGTCAATCCCGTCTGTCTATTGGGCAGATTGCCATTGAGATGAGCGGTAAGGACTATCGCCCAGAGTTGTAAAGGAGAAACACACATGGTTCAACAGGGGGAGCAGCGGAGACAGGCGCGAGCGGCAACAGAAAGGTTGCTTTCCAATATAGAGGCAGAGCAGGGTGTGCTGGCAGGGTTACTCAATAATCCAAAGGCATTGCGCAAGATTGCAGATCGCCTTCAACCAGACCACTTCTGGAATGAGGGGCATAGAATAGCCTATACGGCAATGCTTACCCTCCATCGAGAGGGCTATCGCACGACGGTTGACAACCTTGTGGAGGAGCTTTCCAGGGTTGATGGATTGTCGCGGGTGTGCAATCCCCGCGACAATGAGACACAAGGGTGGTTCTATCTGGTAGAACTGGAAAGCAGTCTGACGACACTTGATCCTCTCTACGAATATGTTGAGACCGTGATCAAAAAGTCCACGTTCCGCCAACTCTACTATGCCGCCGCTGAGATTGCTGCATTGGCCCAAAGGGAAGAAGGGGACGCCGTGAGCCAGTCCGTGAAGTTAATCAACGACATCGCGCTGGGGACAAGTCGGCACAGTGTCACTCCCTTTGGAGAGGCCATTGACGCCTATCTCGCGGATCTTCGCCAGCGAAAAGCCGATATGGACGAGGGGATTGCGCGTGGTATTCCAACCGGCTTTTCTGACCTGGATAAGATGATTGGTGGGTTACAGCCTGGTGATCTCATCGCGGTTGGTGCCTTGACCGGATACGGGAAAAGCTCATTTGCGCTCAACATCGCGCTCAACATCGCGCTTCATGCCAAACATGTGCTGTTCTTCAGTCTAGAAATGGGCGTCGGTGAAATTGTTCAGCGTGCCTTATCGGTCTATACCGCCCTGTGTCATACGGAGGTGAAGAACTCCAATCTGCGTGATGCCACTCTTTCAGAGGGCGAATTGCGCATGATCGAGCAATATGGGCAGGAACTGAAAGCGTGTTGTGATATCAAGTTGGATGATAGCGCCTTTACCATCGAGGAGATCCTGGCAAAGTCAAAAGAGGTCCACAGTAAAAAACCGCTCAATTTGATTGTCGTTGATTACGTGCAATTGATGGCAATGACGAACCGCAATAAAAATGGGAATCAGGCTCAGGATCTTGAGGAGATTAGTCAGGCATTAAAGCGTCTGACCCTAGAATTGCAGGTGACGGTGATGGCTCTGGTACAGCTCAACCGAAAAGTAGAGGAGAGGTCATCCCCTGAGCCGATGCTTGCAGATATCAATGCGTCAGGCGGCATTTCGCGGAGCGCTGATGCTGTCGTGTTTCTCTACCCTGATAAAGAGGCGATGGAGCAGCGAAATGCGGGTCAACCCTTTCCTATGTGGTTTAAGGTCGCCAAAGCACGTGATGGAGAAATGGGACAGGCACCACTACAATTCAGTCCTAGTACAGTGTCCTTTAGCGAGATAGGGACGCCCAATGGAGATGCTGAATAAGGATGAAGAATACCGTTGTAGGCGATGTGGCAAGAATGAGCAGGAGAATGGGGGTGAACTCCACTCCCTGGCTGACTTGTATTGGTGTGAGGACCATAGGCATCTTGGGGAGTTGCTGCTCTGGGCGGGAAACCATCAGTTTCCCGCCATCAAGATTGTGGGCATTGACCAGAACTACGCTATAGGGGCACCGAATGGACCTGACAATGCGTACCTTTGGGAGAGAGGTGTATTCCAGGGAAGCGAGGATATGGTCTGGTCTACCCTTTCAACGGTGATGTCTTTGAGCGAAAATAAGGATGAAGAGTCAGCGTAATGTCTAGACGTAATCAAGAACATGAATACAAGGAAGGATAGACACATGGAGAATCAACCACTGATGAGACTACGAACGATGCCCTATGAGGAGTATCTGCAAACGCCAGAATGGATAGAGAAGCGAGAGCAGACATTAGAGCGAGATGGGCACCGCTGCCGCGTTTGTAATAGCCGTGAAAAACTGCATGTCCACCATCGTACCTATGCTCGACGCGGAAACGAAGATCTCAATGACCTCACCACCCTATGTGAGACCTGCCATGAAGAGTTTCATCAGAGAATAAGCCAGGCCGAGGTCATCGCAAGAACCGCAGGGAATTTGACGCCTCGTGTGCCCAAAGAAGTGGTGGACCAAAGGTGGGAAGACCATTTGATCGGGATTTTAATACAGCACCCGAATGTACGCCCGCACGTGGTTGGCATTGTGTATGAACATGACTTTGCTGGGACGGAGACACGTGCGTTGTACCACTTACTCCTTTCCCTCTCTGGGTCAGACCAGACCTTTGAACAAGTGATACCCCAATCACTCCTCCCTGCCTTCCAGAGAGCCATCCAAGCCATCCAGAAGGGCGCACTCAGTGACGAGAGCGCGCTGATAAAAGAAGCCATGCAAGTGATTATTCATTTGAGACGCCAATACCTCTACCGCTTAAACTTGGACCTCAAAACCCATATGCAAGAGTCTGCCACATCTGGTGACCATGCTGCTTTAAAACAAGCCCAGCAGCAAGTACAAGAGATTCGCCAACAACTGCGGGTACTAAACTCTACTAGAAGCAGATCGCGTGGATGAATAACGAGATAAGGAGGATCTCTCATATGACAACAGAGTGGTATACCCAACCCCAATACATCGAAGCGGCACGGCGTGTGATGGGACATATCGACTTGGACCCGGCCTCCTGCGCGGCAGCAAACCTGATTGTGCGTGCATCCAGGTACTATACCAAAGAGGACAATGGACTGACGCAGTCGTGGCAATCTGAAAGTGTATGGCTCAATCCACCGTACGGCAAGATCAACGGGCGGAGACTCACAGGGTTCTTCATTTCCAAACTGGTAGAGGAGTACCAGGCAGGTCATGTCGAGCAGGCAATCCTGCTGACCATGACCGATACGTCAACGAAGTGGTTTCAACTGATTAGAGACTACCCAATATGCTTTGTGAACCACAAGGTTCACTTTTACACCACTCGACCACTGAAGTCCAATCCAACTGCCTCGCATAAGTATGGTGTGCTTTTCGTGTATCTTGGACCATATGAGGATCGCTTTATTCAGGAGTTCAGTAGGTTTGGCGATATCTGGCGAAGGATCAGTGCAGACCAGAGAGCGTGTCAACCGTGTTTGTGGGTAGTGGGAAGTGAGGCAGTATCATGACTACAGCAACCAGACACGTCATCCCAGTCTCAGGGAAAGATAGTCTCGCAACTGCTATCATCCAGATGAGAAGAGAACCTGACTTGCCTTACGAATTGCTCTATAATCCAACAGGAATGGAATTGCCTGAGGTCGAGGCGTGGCTTGCTCTTGTAGAGCAGTACCTGGGTAAGCCGATTGTGCGTGTTGGCGATGACCTTGGTGAGATTATCCGAGAACAACAGATCTTGCCTGCACATAAGCAGCGTTTTTGCACCAGGCTCGCCAAGATCATCCCGATGGAGGAATGGTTAGGAACAGACCCTGCAAGAGTCTATTATGGCATTCGTGCTGACGAGCAGAGGGTGGGCTATCAATCTATGAGCGGACACAACATCACGCCAGTCTACCCGCTCAAAGAAGAAGGGTATACGCTTCCAATGGTGTGGCAATTGGTGATGGACCTGGACCTCTTGCCACCACAATTCTTCTGGCAGTCCCTGTATGAGATGGTCGTGAAAAGGTTGGGCATAGCCCGTGAGTAACTCACGGGCTATGCCCCCTGGCAGTTCAACATGCTTTTTGCATGGCGTACCCGCCCAAATTGTCATATGTGCTTTTATCAGAGATTGTACGAATTGGTAGGGTTGTTAGAATATCATCCAGATCTCTTCTGGCAAGATGTAGCGCTAGAGGAGGAGATAGGGATGGCAGATAAGCGAGTGAAGATGTTCAGCCTCAAGCGGGACTGGCCGCTACGCAAGATTGCGGAACACGCGGAAATCATTAAACGAAAACGATGTAGCGCGATCTGCAAAACGATCATTAAGCAAGCGAAGATAGAATTGAACTTTGATTTTGAGGATGAGGAACTGGATGATGAGCCAGATATGCTGCAGGTGGTCCCGTGTGGATTATTCTGTGGAAAGTGAGAGGTCATAATGGGTAGTCTAACAATGAAGGATGTAGAGGCGTTCATGAAGCGTACAGGTCAGGTTTTGCCACCCACTCCCATTGCTCCATCCAAGAAGAGGGTGAAGCGTGAGCATCCACTGGTGGCACGTCTCAACGCTCTCCTGGCACCCTATGGTTGGCAGTGTGACCTCTATCGCTGGCCCTGTGAGGATGAGCGATCACCGCGAAACACTGCTGCCACCTGTGCCACCATGAATGCCATTGTGGCATGGCGGGTAGGACAGATACGGCATGTGGGATGGTTGTGGGAGATTGAGGCAATGAGTGATGAGGCTATTGTGGCTCAGGTAGTTGGCAAGAGAGAGGTTGCGTGATGTTTTGTGTTTGCCAATCCATTCACAGTATGAAGAGTGGAGGATGAGAGATGGATAAGTTGGTTAATGGTGCCCTCTGGCTTCTGGCAAGCTCCATTGCGCTCCTGACTTGGCTGTTCATCATTGCTGATATTCTCATATGGCTGGAATGGAGAGACGAAGAAAGGCGGACAAGGCGATGAAACCGATGGTACTTGATGTATATTGTGGTGCCGGTGGCTGTACAAAGGGATATCAACGTGCTGGCTTTTATGTGGTAGGAGTCGATATCCACCCGCAGATTCATTATTGTGGGGATGAGTTCATTCAGGATGATGCACTTCATTTTCTTGATACTGCTGACCTTTCTCGTTTTGCCGTGTTTCATGCGAGTCCACCTTGTCAGCATTTTACTCATATGCTTAATCATGGGATGACAGATAGAGGGAAGCATCCTGACCTTATCGATGCAACACGCCAACGTTTCAATGCTACAAGGAAACCCTATGTGCTTGAGAATGTTCCAGGCGCTCGCAGAAAACTGGTTCATCCCCTTCTTCTTTGCGGGAATATGTTTGGTTTACGTGTCTATCGGCATCGCCTCTTCGAGATATCATCTAAAACGTTTGTATTCGGGCATCCTCACGTAAAGCATCGAGAAAAAATAGTCCATGCAGGTATCGCACCACGGCAGAATGAGTTTTACTGTCCTGTAGGACATTTGGCGGATCAGGCTGGTTCCCAAAGAGCTATGGGCATTGATTGGATGCAAGGTCAATATGAGATAGCACAAGCTATTCCTCCTGCTTATACTGAGTGGATAGGTCGCCAACTGTTTCGAGAGGTACAAGGATGAAACCACGACGACATGATGGCAATGTCATTGACCTCTTCACGCCAGAACCAGCCCAGCCTCCCGTCTATGGCACCTGTTGCCGATGTAAGAAGCAGCCCGCTACGGTCAAGTCTCCCAGTGGCAAAGAGCAGGAGATCTATTGTGCTCCCTGCAGCAAGAGCAAGCGATGCGTCCACACTATCTTGGATTTCGTCTATAGTGAGCAGAATAGAGGATGGGTTGATCCCTGTGTGGTGGCAAACGATCATCGACATGAGATGACACAACAGAGGTTGATGGAGGGCTAGATGGTGAAAAGTGAAAAGATCGATGATATCAGAGAAGATGTTCACCAAGCGATACTCAATGAGCGCGAATGCCAGGGATATCAGGTCTCCGTTGATCTAGTGCGTCCTGTCCACACGGTCCTGGGCGTACACCTTCCAAAGACGTTGGAGGTGGCGTATATTGCCACGACTGTCTGTACGAGAGAACATGGCGATGAAAAAGCCTGTGCATGGTGTGACTATGCCTTTTTCCTCAATGGCAAGTGGCGGGTCATGTTGGAAAATGACCTTCGTGGTGGGAGTGGTTCAGTGGAAGAGAATGTCAAACAGATTCTGAGAAAACTTAGTCAAGAACAGGTGGAAGGGTGAGCGAGTGGCTGTGATAGCAGTTAGTCAGCGTGCAACAACGTTCGTCAAACCTGTACAATACCTTCCAGATCGTCCCTGCCAGGTTCAGGGATGTCAGGCGCAAGGGATGCTTCACCTGACAGGCAATATGTGTTTTTGTTGCCAGCACTGGAGAAGGTATCTCGTAGTACGCCTGGCAGAATATCTCTTCCTGTTGCCATCCTATCTCTATCGCGTCCAGATGCGTAAGAGAGGCTCCGATGAGGTGATGCTGTGTCGTTGGAGGCAATGGGCATGTGATGCGTGTGAGAGCGATGTGGCGTTGTTGCTGGTGGCGTATAGTGGGATGCTCACCACGGGCAATGTGGTGGCGTTGGTCGATGAGATAGATAGACGTGATATAGAAGAGGTTGTACAGGAGGTACTACGATGACTAGTGAAGAAGAAGTTGAGACGCCGTTTTCGTATACACCGAGAGGGTCCATTGGCTGCGTGACGTTAGGGACGCTCAATGCAGATCCTCCTAATGATGGAGGTCACTGTTACCCTCATCTGAGCATAAGCCAGTTGTCAGAGTTGCGTATCCAGGTGCCGGATGGTCCCGTTGTGCCTGTGAGCAAAGCCAGTGATGAGCAGTTTTTGGCCTATATCGAGGGATTGTTGGAGGAGCACGTGAGAAGCGGTATGCGCGAGCGGGTCAGGATGCAGGTCATGGATGGAATTGCGCCAAGTGAGCCACTAGATGAGGTGGCACGATTTTATATCTTGGACAATCTTTCGTCTATTAAGTATGTAAGATCAAAATTGTTCATTGTGTGAACGAAGTGAGAGGACTGTTTGGCTGGCAGCCCTCTCTCAGTCTTGTCACATGTCGTTGTCTTCTTCCTCGTCCTCATCATCCCAATCGTCCTGCTCATCTTCTTCGTGCATCTGAAGATCGCCATAGTCAGCACAGAGTTTGAGCACTTCTCCATAGCTATGGCTGGACATGGCGCGGCTGGTGAACTCTTTTGCAACATCAACATGACCCGCCCGTTTGAGTGCTGTTGAAACCTGGGACATCAGTGCAAAGGCGTTGCCATCCCGACCGAAGTCAGGGACGATAGGTTTCTTAAAGTTTTCTTTTGTGTCAACTAACCAATTGGTCTGTATTGTCATTGTCTGCTTGCTCCTTCTCTATCGGTTTAATTAGTAGTTGTAGATCCCTGCATGTTCGCAGTTTTCTAGAGACCATCTCACCCACCATTCTAGCCAGACTCGTCTGGCTAGAATGGCATCATAGCCAACATCTGGCTCCTCTCTTTCCCAAGAGAACTTCTCAAAGCCAGGAGTAGCATCGGGATGAGATGATCGCCAAGTATCGAGTGCGGTATGAATGATGACCCAGTGTTCCCGTGTGAGTTGAGCGTGTCCAGGGTGCTCACGCATCAACCCATCGAAGTCATCGAAGAAGAGCCCATACAATCCCGTGTCCCTACAAAATTCACCCCATGCGCTATAGGCGGGATGCCGACCATTGCTGTTCCCGGTCATCTCATCATTCGGGAATGTCGGTGCATCTGGTCGCCTTATCTCTTCAATGATTGGCTCAAAGTACTGGAGAGATCCATTCATGATGCGGGTATAGTCGGTGGTGTACTCATTGTCCTCTACGGGGCGCATCTTCGTGTTGCCAATGTATATGCTATAACTCACGGTTATTTTATCTCCATTTCGCTCACTACCCCATTATGGATACTCAGACGATAGATGCTATCACCCCCTTCCCAGACAACCATTGCCTCTAAATTGCCATTGAATGCGCGAAACAGCGGGAGGAGGATATCGCTATAGAGATGTCCAGATCCTTCCCCACGCCAATCAATATCTGTCACGAGCAGTTCATTGTTTTCTATGGTCCCTGAGAGACTCTGGGTGGTAAAGTCCAACTCCCAGGTCTTTTGTGCAAGGTTTGCGTTAACGGCAGTGGGAGAACGGTCTTCTAAGCACCAACGCTTTCCCACGTTTTCATATCCACGTTGATCACGATCTGGCAGCGTGCGAACCCACTCCATAAAATCAAACGTGAGTGGCAGGTTTAGGCTGATTGATGATTGTTTGAATGCGGTGATGTTATAACTCATAGAAACTCCTTGCAAGAGAACTATTCCTGCTTACATAAGTAAGTATACTTGATAAATTCGTGAATGTCAAGGATATTATGGTGAAAATAGATAATATGGAAATATTGACAATTCAAGATAGATATGATATGCTCTCTGTAAGAACTTTGAAAGGCAGTTACCCTTGATTAAAATCACTGAACTGCGTATGACATCAGACCTTCCCATGAAGGAGTTTGCCAAGACCATAGGGCTATCACCTTCTACGCTTGCCCGTATTGAGGCAGCGGAACGCGATGGAAGGAAACATCCGGTATCGTATCGTGTCCTGTTTCATCTTCAGAAGGCGCTTAGTAAGAAGATGAAACGAGAGGTCACGTTAGAAGATCTGGAAGGTGTGATGATTGCGCCGCCACGTCCAGGTCGACCAAAGGGATTGAAGACAAAGAAAGAAGAGGAACTATGAGCTATCTCTATCATGTCAATCAAGACCAATCGGGCTACTACGTAGAACGCCTCTATGTAGATCGGTGGTTGCCAGTCATGCCCCATAATTTTCGGCATGATGTGGTAGAGACTGCCATTGATGCCATTATGGAACTGACGGCAGATGATGAGAACCCACCATCACGTGCTGATATCCAGGTTGTACAGAAAAGTGAGGCATCATCATGAGTCCACTTGCATGGCGTATCCTGGCACTGTTTATCGCTCATGTCGAGCGGGTCTACAAAGGCGAGTTTGGACATGGCTACATCGCCTCCTGGACACTGGGCAAGATGCTCGGTGGTGACGCCTCAACCATCAATGGCGCTGATGTCAAGATACACCCGCAGAACGAGTATCAGCAAGCCTTGCGTGAGTTGGTTGATCTGGGAATTGTACGAGAGAAACCAGACCTGCCAGAACGGTTTGAGTTGGTGGTAAAGGAGGTGAGCCATAAGTAATCCGCTCTATTGGCAAACCCTGCCTCAAGGGGTTACCCTCTATACCGATGAACGCAACACCTACATCAAAGTGAACGGTGCCCATATCATGACTGAGGCAACGGGCAAGCGCAAAAGTTTTCGTGGGACAGATGAATCTGCGCAGATCCGGGCTAAGAAATGGGTCTGGCAGTACCTCGATGGGCAACATCGTGAGTATAGATTGGAGAGGGAGGGCGAGCATGCTTGGTGAGTAGATATCTCTGGACGAACGAGAGCAGCCAACCTTGCAGGACTTGAGGAAGCGGAAGTTTAAGACCATCAAAGCCTTTGCTGCAGCCTGTGGCTTTTCGAGCAGCAAAGCATCGATGCTTTTGCAGGGTCGCTATCACATGACGCTCTCACGCAAGGAGGTACAGCAGTTCTCCAACGTGTTTGGAGTGACTTTCGATGAGTGCGTATCAGCCGCGAATGGTTCATGGGATGAATGGTGCTTGAAAGAGAAGCGGCACGGTCCATCAAAAGACTATTGGGACTTGCGTACACGGTGGACAAGGGAAGACCAATGGGAGGAGGAAGTTCGGCAGTGGAAAGCACGAGGAGGCAAGGACAGAATACTCTTTGCGCTGGAGTCCTGTCCAGCATTTGTTTCCTTTGGACTCCCTCCCACAGCCACAAAAGAGGATGTGATGCGAGCATTCCGTGAAAAAGTCAAAGCGATGGCTGATGGACAAGGTGGTTTTATAGGAGACATGGATGCGCTGGTGCAAGCCAAAGAGAAGGCACTCGCGTTTATCACCTCAACAATAAGTAGTGTTTAGCGTCTGGGAGGTTTCGTAGACCTCCCAGACGACCAGGCAGAAAGGACGTTACCCTCAATGTCGGCAGTATGTAGTATAACGCATGGATCTTTGGTCATCTCAACTGAGGTGACTCATGGCTGAAAAATATCTCTACTATACCCTCTCTGACCTGTTACCTCCTGGGAGTCATCTAGCGGTCAACACGGGCGTTGGAATGTCTCGTGGTGGAATACTTACAGTGATCACTGAGGATGGCAAGATTACGGGGCAAGAGAGCGTGACTGATCAGGAACTTTCCCTGCTCCTGGCTCTCCTCGAAGACTATCCCTACCATTGCCCGTATGAGCATTTGCTCGCGGCTATGTGGAATGAAAACGTTGATGTGGTACGCACCAGGCTCAATCGGGCTGCAGATCATGGAACCTGGGATCTGGAGATTCGCTCTATTCGTAACACCATGAATCGCCTGCGCAAGAAAACGAACTTGCTTGGGATTGATCATGTCGCCATCATCGAAACTGGCTACATGTTAGTCAAATTGGGAGAGGGACGCTTGAGTCTTGGGCACGCACGACGCTAAAGGCGTGGATGTGGAAGCCACCATGGTCTCTTGTGCTATGCTATGCTTCCAGCATGCCCTGTCCACTCTCGAACAGTGCGGGCAGATAAAAATGACTATCCTGGAAAAGGAATAACCTTCTTCTCCTTCTTTGGTTTGCTGACCTTCACCTTCTGCTCTCTCATGCCTGCTACAGCGGACATAGCGCCTGCGATGTGCAGTAAGTCTCCAGCATGTCCAGCAAGTCTCTCAGCCTCACTATACGTCCGTGTAGTGGTATCGTAGCGTCTAATCTCTAGATGGTGATGTTCCTGCAGGTCGTACTTTATCACTTCAATGGTCCCACGCCTGGACTTCCACGCTTTGAGCACTTCTCTCTTCCTCCCAATGAAAGGATGTTCTCTTGCCCAATGCTTGAGTGGACCCTGGATTTCTGGTAGTTCCCACAGTGGAATGTAGAGTTCGGGTGGTCGTGCCTCTTCTCCTCGCCTTTTATTTCCCTTCTGTGCCTCTGTGTACATACTGTAGTCAGGGTTAATGGCACGTATCAGCCAGGCGGGAGGATGCGCAAAGACCAATCCCTCGAAGGGGTTGCGCCACGGGAGGATGCGAGCCGCTGCCTTCTCACCAATGGAGCTGATAGCATCAGGATAATAATGGACACCCCAGGAGTCGATCTTGCATCTAACTGAGACGGTGATGCCATCAAGCGTGAAGGTGTACATGTCCTCAAAAATGGCTTTGAATGAGGGATCGTTGCGAATGGCGTCCAGGTTCATGGCTGAATCTCCCCTTTTTGAGCGTAGTGTGGCGGAAAAAGCGAAAAATGGGAAGAGAGACGGTACTTTTGTGAGGATATGCCTCTTTTGTCTGGTCTGACCTGTAAAGAAGAAAAAAGTGAATCTATACCATATCTGTTTCACGTCATAGACATTTCCTCTTTTCTTGATGATCTTTAGCTAACCTGCTACTTAGCAGGTTAGCAGGAGAAGATGAAGTCTTCATAATAAATAGAGAAACATCTCTCAGTATTTTAAGCCTATTTTTGAATATATTTTATAACCTAATCATAACCTGCTACCTAGCATCTTCTTAAATTGTAAGAAGGTTCATATATCGCTCTTATGAGATGGATAGAAGAGAGTTATGCTCATTTCATAAGATGGAAAGGAAGTAGTTATGAGATATTCCTTATCAGATGCTGAAGAGAACAGAAGATACTTATGAAAATGACCTGCTGATAAGGATCTTATGAACTCATACTAAGATGTTTATGACGTGCTAAGAAGGTGCTTCTATGATAGTTCTGATGAGAGGAGATCATGAGCAGATGAGAAGGATATCTTCATCTGCTCATCTGCCACTTGTGTTTACTTCGGGAGATCCTCCCAGGTGAATGGGCGATCAAGGAGATTCGGGTCTAATGGATATCCTGCTTCTAGTAACACCCTGAGCAGGGTCCTATTGAACGCATCGACTTTACTTTGCCCAGCTCGCTCCATGAGGTCGTAGAATGCTGGGAGCATACGCTTGTCCACCATCACGTTCTCCTTCTTGTACCTCTGCTCAAAAGGAACTTTGCTGCGACGGTCATGGGAAGAGGGTTGCCCCATACCTTTCCAGGTGCTGATGTTTGGCAATGAGATGGGAGCAGGGAGTAGCGGTGACTCTGGGACTTGCGTTGACACTGGAGACGATGATGGTGTCTCTCCAGTGACTGGAGACGATTGTAGAGGTGCTTCCCCCACTTTGCGTTCTACTTGGCTCCTCATCCTGAGTAATCGTTCTGTAGCACTTTCCTGTGGTGGATCAGGCGTGTTCTGTTGCATATGCCTCGCCTCTTTCGTCGGTCAGTTTGACGAGCTGTCGGTAACATTCTCGCATGGCTAACACGTTTTTCATTTTTTCTGTATCCTTCAATGTGTAGGTGAAGATGGATCGTCCTGCTTTGTAAGCTTCCTGAAAAACAACCTTCTTTGGGATGTTGAAATCGGTCATCTTCTCAGGGAGAATGGCTCGAAAATCGCGCAGAATGTCGTTCGCTAATCCACTCGACTGCACGAGGTTGGGGATGAGTGTCAGGATATTCACTTTGAACTTCAACTCGGCCTCAACCACTTGAATTTGATTAAGAAGTAATTCGAATGCGCGAATAGATGTTTGTTCTGCCTGAATGGGAATGATCAAGCCTGATCGAAGCAAATCATGAGACTCTTTGGTAAGATCGCCAGCCCCTTCCCGATCAAGCAGTAATTCGCCCTTGGCGTTTACTGGGATACCTACAGCGCGAATGATATTATCTGTGAGGTTTCCAAAGTAAGAAGGCGAATCAATCACGATGACATCAAAGGCATGTTTGAATGCCTGTAAGAGATCGAGGAGACGCGTCTCCCTGCTTCTTTCTCTATTGAGGTCTTTATCCAGTTCCATCATCTGAAAGTTACTTGGAATGGCAAAGAACTTCTCACCAGGCACCTCCTGGATAAGATCTTGAGGATTGATCTTCTGGGGATTGATCAGTGCATCGTGGAGAGTCGGAATATCCATTCGTATCCAGAAGTCTTTGAGTCCTATTCCCTCCGTTCCATGTCCTTGTGGGTCAAGATCGATAAATAAGACGTTTTTGCTGCCGTCTTCTGCTTCAGCAGCAGCTTCGTCAAAACCCACCGTACTCTTGCCTACGCCACCTTTTTGGTTAATTACAGCTTTTACGCGTGCCATAGGTGAACTCTTCTCCTCTTCGCAAAATAACTTGCTCATAACCTGCTACGTAGCGGCTATAGAGCATCTCTTGCCAGTATGGCATTACAGGAGGAAAAGAGTCAACGAACATGTGTTCTGAGAGGTTTCTCTGAGAGATATGAGAAGAATCTCTCTTGTTTGATGCAGGTCAATCTGCTATACTGCTCCCATGACGGGTCTGGTATTCCTCCCGCTTGCGGGTTTGCAACATGTTCCAGTTCTTGAACGCGTTCTGACCCGTTCCCGTCTGGGGTTGAAACCACGTCAACTTAAACTGCGGTTTATTCCCAACCCCTCCCGTTAGGGATTGCTCGGCCAAATAAAAACACCGCACCTCTCTGGTGCGGTGTTTTGGTTCAGTCTTTAATATCCTTGGTCATAGAGGATAGAGTGCAGGGCCTCGTTGACGATCTGATTGAGGCGGTAACTAGGATGATCCTTGAGGCAGATTTGCAATCGTTCCATGACACCGAGTTGGATACATGCCTCTAGTTTGGTGTTGAATGGCTCAGTGCGATGTCGGCGTTTCAACTCAGTTTCCTCTGCGATATATGCGGGATCATCAGGGTCAAAGTTCAGATCTTCTTCGCTCATTCGCCTCTCCTCGCTGTATAGCGGAACGTCCATTCCTGTTTCGTTTCACTGTACTTATAAGAAATTTTGCCACCGATACCGCTTTTATCGAGAGCTTCCTGAAACGCATCAGACTCATGAATGCGTTCGCCTAGCATTTCACCATCCACAATGATCACCCACCGTCCAGGATTCTTTGCCTTCCAGAATTTCAGATCTTTGTTGGCAGATGCAAAAAGTTCTCGCATCTTTGCCTGCATCGCTGCCTCTCCAGTCAGTTTCATCATCGTTGTCCTTCCTCTGTGCTGAAGAGCATTCCCAGATGGAAAAGCGCGAGCTTCTCTTCTGGCGTTTGCGGCGGATAAGGTTGAGCATCGCTCACCAGCCAGAGGCTCGACGCTGTACCAATGGTTCCATAGTGAGCACATACCTTCTCAGTACTCAGCATCTCAAGAAGTTCGCTGTCTGTCGAGAATGAGTGGTTCCCTGCAATGTACTGGCTTGTCTGAAGATAAGCGACGACATCAGCATCTGACCATTGCCGTACCTCAATGATTCTCCCTAGATGTGCTTCAACCACCTGTTGTACCAACTCCTCTGGTATCTCATCTTTGGGGAGCCATGCACTTCCATCTGGTTCAGTACCATCGTTGTCATATGCTGATCTATAGGGACCTAGCATTTTGAATGCTGAGGAAACGCTGTCAGGGCGCAATTCCAATACGTTCATAGTACCCTCTCTCAGTTACGTCCTCTCAGTTACGTCGCTCCCATTCTTCTCCGTCATTCAGCCACATTTCAATCCCTTCCTCCAGTCCATCTACATCGGCCCAGGTTGCGTCTGCGCCCCAGGAAATGCCCATCCTCTTCCACTCTGGATCATAGAGTCCCTCGGCCCGCTCTGCAAACTCTTTTCCTGCGCTGTCCAAAATGCGAATTATCAGTCCCACTGTCTTTTCAGAGCATCCAGCCAAATCTTTTCGGAGGGAGGTGGACCCTATTATTTCTTCTAGGTCCACCTCCTCGTAGGTGAAAGAGCGCTTTTCGTCCTCTTTCTTTTGCTTGATTTCTTCGGGTATTCGGCTTTTAATGTGTTTACCCACATTTTGACCATTACTCTTTTTCATTGTTTGCGTGACGGGGATGAGCCGGGATAACAACACTACAATCTTGGGCTATTCGGCTTTTAATGTGTAATCACCCACTCGCTATCAATTCCTACATTTTTCTAAAATTCGGCATTTGTTGTTGACAAGTAGGAAGTTATCGAGTATACTACACAATAGAAGCCGAATTTTAGAAAAATGTAGAAGGGCGGTTGTGTCGGGATTTCGCCCCCTGTATAACCCGATCAGAGATGCTTACTGTACGCAGTAACGACGGCTGATAACCTTGAGGGAGCCACCTCAACAAAGAGTATAGCAGAAAGGAAAAATGAGAAATGAGAGGCAAAGCGCGGCTTTTCTCACCCCTGCAAGGGTTTACCTACTGGTTTCCAGAACGTTCAAGGATCGCACTCTCATCAGTCCAGAGCGATCTAGGGAAAACAATTATCTTGCGGAAACGGGCTACCTGCCGCATGTGTGGCAAACGGATGCAACCAGGAGAACAGGCCATTATAGACGCGAGTGATTTCGATGATATTGGACATGTAGACGGATTCATACACGCTGCAAAGTGCATCCCTCTCGTTGAATTGGTTATGGGGAACCAAACCGAGCAAGGATTTGAAGAGCGTGAGCGCATACGCTCGGATGGGTACTACCATGAAGAAGCAATGAAGTCTTACTCATTAGAGTACGCCCAACAGGATGAAGCAAGGTACTTTCTTGACTCCTATTGGAGCGGGATCTTTCAAGTCTGCTATGTAGAGGTTGATGGCATACGTCATCCTGAGCCGATCTACTCAGAGTGGTATAAGAAAACGGAAGTAGCAAGGACATAGACATGAGCACTATCAATTGGACAAAAAACGCCGATGGGTCGCTCACGGCTTCAATCAAAGAAGGAATAACAGCGACAATCCGCCAACGGCTCATTGATGCTAAATGGAAAGGCTATATACTCATCGATGGGCAAGAGTTACCCTTTCGAGAGCAGGCGCAATACACCGGGATGCAAACAGCAAAGGAGTGGATCAAACGTCAGGTTCTTACCAATCAGATTTAATGCGTCAACCAGTAGGATAATGGAATATAATGAGTGTGTTTACACAAGAAACCCTAACAGACAGGCAGCGTAACCTGTTGAACCTTCTCAATCTCCAAGGATGGAGCATCGCGAAGATTGACGAAGATGAGGATGACTATGCTATTACAGCAAGTCCATCCTCTATCCCCCACTCGTGCCCTATCTGCCAGCACACTCACCTCTTCAAGCATGGCTCTGATGCCCAGGGCATCCACGATACCCCGATCCACGGCAAACGCGTTGTCATCAAGGTAGACAGGCAACGCTATCGCTGTACGAACTGTGGCAAAGCCTTCTTCCAATCGTTGCCAGATGTGGATGAGAAGCGTTTCTGTACGAAGCGCCTCATTGCCTACATTCAGCGTCGATCCATGAGCAGAACCTTCCTCTCGCTGGCAGAGGAAGTAGGTCTACATGAGCGCACGGTGAGGCGTATCTTCCATGATTATGTAGAGGCGTTAGAACAATCCACTCACTTTGCCACGCCCCGCGTCATGGGTCTGGACGAGCTGCATGTCATCCACCAGGCGCGAGGCATCATTACCAACATTGAGGCAGGCACGATTGTCGAATTTCTCCATGATCGTAAGAAGCAAACCATCATGCGCTACCTCTCGCACCTCGAAAAGAAGGATCAGGTTGAAATAGCCTGTATCGACATGTGGCAACCCTACAGAGAGGCCATCAGGGAAGTCTTGCCCCAGGCCAGGATCGTGGTTGACAAATTTCACGCTGTTAAGCTCGCCAATGAGGCCCTTGAACAAGTGCGTAAAGAGGTGAGAGCAGGTCTATCCGACAAACAGAGGCGCGCCCTTATGCATGATCGGTTTTTGCTCCTCAAGCGGCGAAGCGATTTGAAGGACAAAGAGAAGCTGATCTTAGAAACCTGGACGGAGAACTTCCCAGCACTTGGCAAGGCATATGCCATGAAGGAGAGCTTCTTTGAGATTTGGAATGCGAAGACGGTGGATGAGGCAAATGACCTCTACTATGCGTGGATCTGCCAGATTACGCCGGAGATCGCCGACGCCTTTGTCCCGATCACGCTGACGATGGAGGAATGGGGCGATGAGATCTTCGCCTACTTCGATCACAGATATACCAATGCCTACACTGAAAGTCTAAATGGGTTGGCGAGGGTTGCGGCCAGACTTGGAAGAGGGTACTCCTTTGATGTGCTGAGAGCACGATTGCTCTACGGGATTGGGCAGCACCCGAACCGAAAGAAGAAAGAGAAGAGTGTGGAATCACTCCTAGCAGGCGTTAATATTTCCACACTCGTCGAATCCGCTCAGGCAGAGCTTGAAACAGAGGAACCCACATTAAAAGCCGAATAGCCCATATCTGGCCCGGTATTCTTTGGGGTCGTCGGTCAAGTCTTCGTTTTGCTCAAGAGCGAGATCAACGAGGCTATTTGCATGGGTCTCCAACTCCTTGCCAGTGAGAGCATCACCGAGGTAAATCATACGTGTATCTTCCCAGGCATCGTTTGCAGCTTTTTGGTCGAGGTTGGCACGTGCCGACATGCTGGTTTCTAGCGCGTAGGTGTAGGACATTTCTTCTCCCCTTTCTTCAATTTGTTGACGATATCTCTCGCCAACTTGTCTGATAAACTCAGTAACGCCAATTTCCTCTGTACGTTGTTCCAGCGAGACTTTTAACGCGATCCAGCGGTCATTGCGAAGCAATTCTGGCGCAAACACTTCGGCATGGTTTGCCAGTGCCTGCCAGTTGCTGACCATGAAACGAAGTTGATCTGCCAGTGGCGACGGTCCAATATGTTCTTGAATGCCAGCGAGCGCATACTCTTTGGCTTCTTTTATACAAGCCTTTTCAGATGCTTCCTCGCTCCTCCCTCTGAGGATCTTTTCGATAGCTGGGAGGACATCAGCAGGGAGATACAGGCTAATAGTTTTGCCTGTAATCTCCTTAGCAGCATAGGTGTTCTTCTCCGGTGCCCCTTTTTCTGCCATTATTCCTCGCCCCCGTCCTCATCCGTCTCATAGCCCAGACCATTGATCACATGAACGGATGCGCCCACGTATCCCGTATCAACATAGACATATTCAGGTTGCTCATCTGATGTGTCAATACCATGAATATTGCCTCTGCGCTCATCTGGATCAAAGCCAATTCCTGCTTGTCGCAGCGATGCGTACACGGCTTGCATATCGACGGGAGTATTCCATTGCTGACGGTGGATATCGATTTCGTACAGTGCCATCGTTCTTTCTCCTTCATTCTCTGATCGCTCATCGGCATATTAGTATTCTAATATGAAACTAATAGTCTGTCAATACTTTTCCCTTCCAATTTCCTCCCCTCTCAAAAACTCGTCTCTCGCCCAACAAAAAAGAGGCTCTGGACATACCAGAGTCTCTTGAGCGAATGTGGATTTCTGCTATAGCTCACCCATCAACCGCTGTACCACCCTCACATCTTCTCCTGCCTCCTCGCTCATTGGTGGTTCTACCACACTGCGGTCAAGGTAGTGGAGAACACGGTTATACTGCAGGTGAGAAGGGTCTTCCTTGCTGGTAGACTCGATCATGAAGACGGTTGTCCCATCAGGACAATGAGGTGGAACAATCGGTCGTCCTCCATCGGCGACTGAGAGGATGATGCGATCCTTGCCACACGTGACCTGGAATGCATGTCTGACTTGCTGCTCACGTGAGCCATCACTTCGGACATATTCCAGGTTGGGATCACCACCAATGCGATAGCGCCCAGTGTTTGGGTGTCTATGCCATCCCGTAGGTTCAGGTTGTTCAACCGGATTCCACTCCGTGAAAGCCTGGATAGCTGCATTCAGTGATGGGAAGTCCCAGGTGTCAGCATAGACGCCAATTGTGTGCATCGGTGGGAGCATCCCAATGCCGAGTCTGGCATGTCCTCCAATGAGTGGCTCGATGGCAAGGAGTCGCTCATCAGGAAGATGTTTCTTGAGCATGAATCCTTGCTCATCTACTGATGGGCTTGTCGTTGGACCTTTCCCGCAACCAGCCTCACATCCGTCGTGACACGGGAGTCCCTGAGCCATGCGGAGAACCATTGGCTCATCTGGAATTGGGAGACCGTATATGTCGCAGATTCTCTTCAAGATCGGAGCGCCATACTGTGCGTAGTTCGTACTCTCCTCCGCAAATTGTTGTGTTTCCTCATCACCCAGGAGCCAGAGCCACGCTCCCATCTTCTCAACACTTCTCATCGCGCTGATGCCACGATGGTCCATGACCTTCTCCCAGGAAAATTCCATGTACTCTCGCATGGTCGCTATGACGGACTCACGGGTGAGAGGTTTCTGCTGCCAGTCTGAGAGATCAGCATCCTCTTTGAGAAGTGGCCTTACCTTTTCAGGAGAGAGAAACGGCAGGATGGCTTCTCCAACAAACCCAAGCATGTCATCGCTTTGCTGATAGTAGGCAAGTATTTCGTCTTCTGTCTTCATGCTTCACTTCCCTGTGGTGAACGGCGCGAGTACTGGGTTACTTTGTCCATTGGTGGAGAGATAGTTTGGCAAATGACCATCCCATTTTTGCGCGATGAGGTACTGAATGTACTCAGGTGACTTCGCCAACTGTGCATTGATGATCGCAATACTCTGTGCATCTCCCTGAGCCTTTGCTACTGCTGCATCTGCTTCATATTGCGCTTGCTGCTTGAGGTAGGCGCTCTTCTGTGCATCATTTCGAGCATTGAGGACTGCCTGGATCGTGGCATCAGGTTTTCTTTCATTGAGGAAGACCTGTGTGACGAGAATGCCGTTTGGCGTCAGGTCTCGCTGGAGTGCATTCATAACATCAGCCTTGAACTGGTCCGTCTTAGCTGGTCCTGTCCCATCTCCTAGTAAGTCCTGCCATCCGTAGCGCGTGCAGGCATCTAAGACATCGCTTCTTACGGCACCATAGACAAGCGTGGTATTGATATCGTTGTTCAGACTACTCACCAGCGGCACTCCCGGTTTCTTGAGATAGAGTATTTCGGGATGTTCGCTATTGACCTGCCAATTGACTGTTAACCCAATGTTGAGGATACCTCCACCTGACATCTGGCAGGCAATGGTGGAGTCGCCTTGTAGTTCGCCTTCCTCGCTCTTGGATGAAAGGACGAGCTGCTGCTGGGCGATGGGATACTCCACAATTTGCTCACCTGAGAAGGGTGGAATGAAGGCATATTGTCCCGTAGCGAGTGTGTGGATGACGGGTTTCCCTGCACTTGCACCTGCAGCGAAGTCAATGAGGATACCTGCGTTTCCTGGGTCTATGCGCTTATAGCTGGTGGCGATGGTGATAACGACGATGATGGCAACGATGCCAATAATGGCGCTAATCGTACAGCCTTTGGGATGCTCTTCGATAAAATCCATACTAATTATGTTTCTCCTCTTCTTCCATTTGTCCTTGATGATATTCTTGGATGATGTCTTTTTGTGTCTGCGTAAAGTGTTTCTTGATTTGTCCGACGAGGTAAGCGAGTGGTCTCAGTGAAAAGTAGATGACAATACCCACGATGGTGACAGAGAGTAGGGCTTGTCCCAACTCATACCACATAGCATCTTCCTCCCTTCTACTTCTCTAAACGTAGCGTTTTATTCCTCATCCAATCTCTTCTTGAGAATATGCAACTCTCCTGCTTGGTACAGCCTATCGCAAAAATCAGCACGCTCTACCGGACTCCACGGTGTCTCTTCCCCCTGGATCTCAATACGCGTCTTTGCCCACTCGCTGAATTGCTGATCTGTTGCCTCACCTGCGTGAATGGAGACCCAATGACCTTCCTCATCTTGTGCTCTGATATAGACAAGATCCAGTTCTGTGGGTGTGATGGGATCGGGCATATCGGGCGGGAAGATGAGTAGTTCCATCGTAGTGCTGCAATGGTGTGGAAGCACCTCTACCTGCACGGCTTGCGCCTTGAGTTGTTTGAGTTGCTCTATCCAATCGAGATCTGCCTGAGAGATATATCCACGTACTTGGCAGGTTGAGCAGATGAGGACAGCACGAGAGTTTTTTTGTCGGGTCACATGCATTATGTTTATACCTTCCCCTCTTGGATGCAGAGTGCCATCAGCTCTCCTGCGTGTCTCTCGCAAAAATAGACATACCCGTTTGGTAATGGTGATGATGTTGGCAGCTTCAGGTACGCTGGTTCTGTGCAGTCCTTCTCTTCAGTTTGCTTACCATTTTCATCTGTGGCGGTTTGCATGAGTCCGCATCGCTGTTCATCGCTCATTTCATTCCTGCTTTCCCATCTGTCTGCTGCTCTGATGCTTTGCGTATTTCCCTGATACGCTGGAGGTTAGAGTGATGACGTTTACTTTCTAAGTAGAGGATGGCTCCTACTACAAAACACAGGAGACCCGCGAGTGTCCAATTTAATATGATCACCTCTTGTTTCCCTCTCGTGGTCTGCGCATGGTGAATCGCTCTTCTCTGTAGACTCGTTTTCGTTTGGCGATACAGATGAAGCAGTACTGTGCCCCATTGTTCCGCCTGGTCTCATTGCCACAATCAAGACAGATGCGAGGCGTTTCCGGTGGCAATGGGTGCCTTCTTCGCGCTCGTGGGTGTGGTGCATCTGCTTCGGCATGTTCTTCGATGAGCTTTTTGGGTGGACGAGAACGACCCTCCCGCCTTTGCGTTTCCCGACACTCAAAACAATAGTGTGCGTGGGCGTTACGCCTGGTTGGTAGTCCACAGGTAATGCATATCCCTGGCTCTCGCTCTGTCATCGTGCCGATCCCATCTGCGCATCCTGTAGTTGTTGGCGTAGAGTCTGTACCTGTTCTTCCAACTGTTTTTGATACGCTTCAGCAAGGACGCTGACTCTCCCATTTTCCGCTAGAACACGCACCAGGCCATCTGGAGTCTGAATGTCCCAGATGCGAAACTGGGCGCTGATTTCCCGCAATGATTGCAACCCTATCGTCAGATGATGAGTCTCTAGAAAGGTGAAAACCGATGAGATGACATCCTGGATGAGCTGAACCTCATTCTCTTGTGCCTGTGTGTGTATCAGTTGGGAAGTCGGTTCGAGAACCGACTTCCCAACTGATACACGTCCCTGTGCAAATTCATCAATCTGCTCTTGTGAAATGCCAAGAAAGAGACCTGCGTTATCTCTCACGCATTTGATACGTCCAAGTGTCGTGTACTGCCGGATGGTAGCTACTGCTAGATTGAATTGTGCTGCTACCTCTTCCATTGTGTATAATCGGTTACTTGTTGTTGTCATATATTCTCTCCTTCCCTGGATGCGGTTGTATTGGTTGATGCCGTAGCGTCAATATGTTTTCTGTGCATGCTTTTGATGGGAGAGCATCACTTGCTTATTGTCCCGTTGCTTTCAATTGCGCAGCCGCCTCTGCCATGAGCGTGCCTATGTCTGCCATGATGGACGAGAGTGGACGTGGAGACGGGAGTGGTTCTGTCTGACCTCCTGATGACGGAGTAGGTTGAGGTGGAGGGGGACTAAACCACGGATTGCCTCCCAATGACCAGACGGAAATGTTGGAGAGTCCCTGACTCAAAATCGCTTGCATTCTCATATCCATTGTGGTTGAGTCAGCATAAGAGTAAGATATCCCGCTTTGTGACCACATCATCTCTCCAGATGCCGGGTCCCGTACGGCAGTAGAGAAGCCTGGAAGACTTGATGCTTGCCTACTAGGAAACTTCTTGACGTGATAGGTCCCTGTGGCTCCCGAATAGGCATAAGAAGGTATGCCTATCACGATCCTGTTGACATCGGTGATTTTACTTTTCGTCCACTGGCAGCAGGCAGTGAGTGTCAAAAGTGGCGCAATAGGTGTGCCCGCTCCATTATCCGATTGCAGATCATAACACATGGCGGTGATGTAATCTGCTGGCAGTGGTTCCAGATCTTCATACTTGAAGGGATAATAGCCTTGATATTTGGCGTTAAAAATCACCGGCCCGTCAATCATTAACTGGTAGTTCTGAGCATGCAAGGCATTGCCAAGTTGTTTGATAAATGCCAGGTAACCTTGATACTGCTGCTCGCTCCACTTACTAAACCCCTCGAAATCCAACTCAATCCCGGTGAATTGTGCTGTCTTCAGAAACTCTACTGTGGTGGTGATAAAGTCTTGCGTCAGGAGAGGAGAAGATGTGAGCGCAACCATTCCTGCCGTTTGTCCTGAGATGGTGACGAATTGCCTCTCGCTAGCTGCTTTGATAGATGCCACATTCTCAGGGCTGTAGCCAAGGCATCTTGCGCTTGTCACGGTGTCCTGCACAAGAGTGCCAGTATCTTGTAAGGTGTAGTACTGAGGTTTCAGTACTGTAATCTGTTTGGTGATATATTCAGTTTGGACATCACACGATAAATCTGGATAGAGCCAGGCCATCGTTGTCACTTCCATCTTCTTCCCCTCTGGTATAACTGTCTTCTTGGGAATTGGCGCAGGCGTCGTTCCGCAAGAGATGAGAATGAACGTGATGAGAATACTTATGAGAATAAGCACACGCTTGTTCATCAGCGGTGGTGAGGTGTCCCACTCCCACTGAGCAGTTTCTCTACGGTCTCTTGACGCACACGATACGACTCACGCTTGTTGAGATGAGGCAACCGCACTGCTTCCAGGAGACCGTTCTTGATCCATCTTCTCACGGTTGTGTCATCCACGCGAAGAATTGCGGCCACCTCGTGGACGGTGAGCAGTTTCGTCTCTTTCTCTTCCAGTGTTTTCAATGTCATACTGTTCGTTCCTCTCTCTATTTATTCATGATGCGAATAATTCTACCACTTCTGTCAACTATTCTGCATACACTTTCTTGTGTATATTTCTACTTGTTTCGTGCTGACTGCTCACTATCATCAGGCTTGTAGACTGCTTCTCTGGTATCTATTGACTTCGCTTGGATTCTTCACAGTACGAGTGTTATACTGTATATACGCTCAGGTGGTGGGCGCTGAGAGAGCGTATCCTTTCGCGGTGTTGGTGTGGTGATTGAATGATTTGACAAGCAGGCGTGTCTAGTTAGCAATGGCTGGATAACGCCTGTTTTTTGTTGCAGTAAATGAAAGTAGAAAAGGCATGAGTAGCATTCGAACATTTTCAGATGCACAGTACAGCATTTTAGTATTGCAAACATTAAAAAGGTTGTTAAGAAGGTCAGACTATTATCTAGCTGTTCTGCCGCCAAGAGACATTTTGAGCAAGGATGAAGCTTCTGCATCCGATGTATCATCAGCATTGGACTTTGCCATTGAGTCTATTAGAGGACAGTTCGAAGCTCAAGAAGTGGCAAAACCACCGAGAGAAGAGAGGAAGTTGTACTGATATTCTATGGTGTTGGCGATAGTACTGGCACTGTGAGGGTGGGAACCGATGTTGGTGGAAGCGTTGGAGCTATTGGCATGGTTGCCGTTGGTGGTATAGGCGTCGGTACTACTGTTGGAATAGGCACAGGCGTTGGAACCGGCGTGGCAGTAGGTGATGGTGCAGCTGTCGATATGGGTATTACAGTGGGCAACGCTGTTGGGTGAGGCGTCGGTACTGGCACTTTTGTTGGTACGGGTGTCGGCATTATATGCGGCTTAGGTGTGGGTATTACTAATGGCGTCGGAATAGCCGTAGGATGAACAAGAGAAGGCGTAGGGATAGTTTCAGTACTCTGTAATGGTGCTACGAGCGCAGGAGCCGTAGGCGTGATTGTAGCGCGAATGGCTACGGTAGGTGAGAGTTGCAACGGTGCCATGATGGGCGTAGGTATGGTTGTGGTAATCACCTCCTGGTGAACAGGCTTGCCGTGAATGGCTGGTGCTAGAGGTGGTGTTGAGTGTGCAGACAGGGTGAGAGCAATGACGCCAGTCGTGGTGATGACCAATGCACAGAAGGCGATGAGGGTTCGCTGTAAGGGTCGCCAATCTTTGGGAGGTGGAGGAGGCGGGACAGCATACGGGTTACTGTTGTACAATGTGTGCTTGCTTCCCTTCCAACCTGATTTTGTTCACATCATGAATAACGCCCTCTATGATAACGTATATATCTGCTGTATGGTATCATTGCGTTGAAGGAGGGAATGGCACCCATGAACAGAGCTGAACAGCTTCGAGTCACTACAACCTATCAAGAAGCCTTCTCTGCGTGGTTTGGCCGCTTTTACCGAGAATGGCAGCGACAACGGGAAACATCTCTTGCAGACCCTGGAGATCCACACGCCTTTGTGGCGCAACTGCGTGAGTACTATCAACAAGAATTGGAGCCAGAGCAGGCGTTTCTAGAGTGGAGACAATCGATGATGGAATGGGAAG